>Ga0304730_1001479_pt1 | contig 17661 bp, 15 predicted proteins | sample M_130628_MF_Meta_FD_190474 | JGI IMG/M metagenome (GOLD analysis project Ga0304730, IMG submission 190474) | Freshwater microbial communities from Lake Montjoie, Canada to study carbon cycling - M_130628_MF_MetaG (v2) (version 2) | ecosystem: Environmental > Aquatic > Freshwater > Lake | place...
TTAGACACCTTTACATCATTGCTGGAAATCGATCTAACAAATGGATTAGTTTCGAAACTATCTAATACCGCATCGACCAAAGATCGGGGGCTGGCTGAAACTAAAGTTAACTCAACTCCAGATGCTCGAAGATCATTGATCAGTTCGATAGCCCCTGGCATGTATGGCAGCTCACCTTTGAATTTCTGAACCATGCGTTCAACTATTTCTAACATCAACGAATGTCCGTCACGTTTTCCGTCAATCAAACTCGACATGTAGTTGCCTACACGGTCGAGTGGGCCACCTAAGCAAGTCGCTTGATCAGACTCGAGCCATTGATAGCCGTATTGAGCCATCATTTCTGTCTCTGATTCCAACCAAAGTGGTTCGGAGTCAACTAGCAAACCATCCATATCAAAGAAAACAGCACTATAAAAATCTGAACGTGCCTCAGTTGGCATTGAAATACTTTGCCTCTGGGTGATGCACGATTATTGCACTAGTTGATTGCTCTGGATGGAGTTGGAACTCTTCAGAAAGTTCTACCCCGATTCGGCCTGGCTCTAGCAGTTCGCAAAGTTGAACTTGTTGTTCGATATCTGGGCAGGCGGGATAGCCAAATGAATAGCGAGAACCACGGTAGCCCTGATCAAGAATGCCCTGTAGGTCTGGTGCGTCTTCGGCTCGCACTTGCATTTCTTCACGAATGCGTTGATGCCAGTACTCCGCTAAGGCTTCGGTCAATTGCACAGATAATCCGTGAAGCTCTAGATATTCCCGATATTCATTTTTTGCAAAAAGTTCAGCGGCAGCTTTGCTGATTGTGTTACCCATTGTGACGACGTGGAAAGCGACGACATCGACCTTGCCAGACTCTTTGCTAACGAAGAAATCACTTATGCACAGGCGGCGATCACGGCGTTGACGCGGGAATGAGAAACGAGTTCGCTCTTTTCCTTTATCAGGGCCTTCGTGATGCAGGATCACTAAGTCGTTGCCTTCGCTAACGCATGGGAAATATCCATAGACAACTGCTGCTTCTAGCCACCCGGCAGATTGAACCTGATTGAGCAGAGCGCGTAGACGTGGTCGCCCTTCAGTTTCAGCCATTGCTTCGTATTCACCACGCGCACCTTTGAGTCCCCATTGCCCCATAAATAATGCTCGCTCATCGAGCATGCCTGAATAATCCGCTAACGGGATTCCTTTAACAATTCGTGAGCCAAAGAACGGCAAGTTAGGAATATCGATATTAAGTGCTACATCGCTTCGCTTCGTATCAATTTCTTCACTGACTTCGATGTTACGAGTGGATTTAACTTTTCGTTCGCGTAGTGCAGGCAGCGCAGCTCCTGGTTCGCCGCGCTTCACGGCCATGATCGCATCCATCAAACGTAAACCTTCGAAGGCGTCGCGGGCGTAGCGAACTTCTCCTGGAAAGGTCTCAGCCAAATCCTGCTCAACGAAAGCACGGGTAAGTGCAGCGCCACCTAAAACAATCGGCCACTTCTGATCTAAACCGCGTGCCGTAATCTCTTCCAGGTTCTCTTTCATGATTACCGTTGACTTCACCAATAGACCACTCATGCCAATGGCATCTACGTTATGTTCTTGAGCAGCATCAACAATTTGATTGATGGTCTGCTTAATGCCGATATTAACTACTTGGTATCCGTTATTAGATAAAATGATATCAACTAAGTTTTTACCGATGTCATGAACGTCGCCCTTAACAGTTGCCAGCAACATGCGACCGCGACCTTGGTCGTCAGTCTTTTCCATATGCGGCTCTAGATAAGCAACCGCACTCTTCATGACCTCAGCACTCTGCAGCACGAAAGGTAATTGCATCTCACCTTTACCAAAAAGTTCACCAACAACCTTCATGCCTTCGAGCAAATGGTCATTAATAATCTGCAGTGGCTTAATACCTTGAGCCATCGCAGAATCTAAATCTGCATCGAGTCCAACTTTCTCACCATCGATAATGCGACGCTGCAGTCGTTCTTCCAGCGGCAGCGCGGCCAAACCAGCTGCGCGTAAATTACGAGTTGCAGCAACCTCGACACCTTCAAATAACTGGAGAAATTCAGTTAGCGGATCATAAGTACATTCACCATCGGCATAGGTACGACGATCATAAATTAGATCAAGTGCGACTTCGCGTGCTCGATCATCAATGCGGGCCATCGGCGTAATTTTCGAAGGATGTACGATTGCCGAATCAAGTCCAGCTTCAGCGCACTCATGTAGAAATACTGAATTGAGCACAATGCGAGAAGCAGCGTTTAATCCAAAAGAAACATTGCTTACGCCAAGAGTTGTTTGTACCTCTGGAAACTCGATCTTCAAGGCTCGGATTGCTTCGATGGTTTCAATTCCGTCACGGCGAGTTTCCTCTTGCCCAGTTGCAATTGGGAAAGTTAAACAATCAATCAAAATGTCGCCGGTTGCCATCCCCCAGTTGGTGGTCAAATCAAGAATCAACCGCCGCGCTACTTTGAGTTTCCACTCTTTAGTGCGTGCCTGGCCCTCTTCATCAATAGTTAATGCAACAACGCTTGCGCCGTGTTCCTGTACAAGTGGCATGATTTTGGCGAAGCGAGAGGTTGGGCCATCGCCATCTTCGTAGTTAACTGAATTGATTACACTGCGGCCACCAAGTTGTTCAAGACCAGCCTTTAACACTGCTGGTTCAGTTGAATCTAAAACTATTGGCAAAGTAGATGCGGTCGCAAAACGGCTGGCAAGTTCGGTCATATCTCTCGCGCCGTCGCGGCCAACATAATCAACTGAAAGATCGAGCATGTGTGCGCCTTCACGGATTTGATCACGAGCGATTTCTACACAAGTTTGCCAATCTTCAGCCACTAATGCGTCACGAAAAGCTCGGGAACCATTTGCGTTAGTGCGTTCGCCAATTGCTAAGTAAGTTTTATCCTGGCGAAACGGCACAAATTGATAAAGTGAAGAAGCGCCTGCTTCAGTAACCGGGTTACGGTCTTTAATTTCATGACCTTTAAATTTTGCGACAACTGCTGCCAAATGAGCCGGAGTTGTGCCGCAGCAACCACCAAGTAATGAGATGCCATAGTCAGTAACGAAAGTATCAAGTGCGGTTGCCAGCTCAACAGGACCAAGCGGATATTCCGCACCTTTCTTGCCAAGTATTGGCAGTCCCGCATTAGGCATAACCGAAAGTGGAACTTGCGAATTCTGGGATAGATATCGTAAGTGCTCGGACATCTCAGCTGGACCCGTTGCGCAATTGAGGCCGATCAAATCAATCTCTAGTGGCGCAAGAGCATTTAGAGCAGCACCAATTTCGGAACCTAACAACATTGTTCCGGTTTGTTCTACTGTTACCTGAGCTATCAAAATTACATCGCGTTCAACCTTTTCCATCGCCGCGCGCGATCCGTTGACGGCAGCTTTGGCTTGCAGTAAATCTTGAGTCGTTTCAATAAGAAGAGCATCAGCTCCTCCGTCTAATAATCCTTGTGCTGCTGTTTGGTATGCGTCTCTCAGGAACTCATATGTGGTGTGGCCTAAAGTTGGCAATTTCGTCCCGGGACCGAGTGAACCCAAAACAAATCGTGGTTTATCCGCCGTTGAGAATTTATCTGCACACTCTCGCGCAATTTTTGCACCAGCAAAAGCTAATTCGTAGATCCGATCTTCAATGCCGTATTCCGCTAAGTTTGCCCAATTCGCCCCAAAGGTATTTGTTTCAATTGCATCTACTCCAACCGCCAAATATTCGTTATGAACACTGGCGACAATATCGGGACGAGAAATATTAAGAATTTCATTACAACCCTCGTGGTTCTGAAAATCTTCGAGGGTTGGATCGGCCGCTTGCAGCATGGTCCCCATGGCACCATCAGCAATCACAATACGCTCAGCCAACGCCTGACGAAGCAAAGAAGGCGTTTTAATGTGGCTCATTGGCCAAAGGTTACCAGTAGATAATTTTCGGCGTTTAGATCGCGATACCCAAGAAGGTATCAATGGCTCTGCTCAGTTCACCACTACTGCCACCAGTTAGACCGCTTTCGGTCTGCTCAATCCAGCTATCAATGGCCTTGATCGCCCGAACCGTATCTAAATTATCGGCCAGGCTAGCAATGATCAAGGCGATGCATTCTTTAGTAGGTGCAACCTCATTGCGGCTAAGAGCACTCTGCAGGCGACCCATTCGAAATGTTGCTTCATTTAATACTTCTTCAGTCCACATGCGGTCACGGCCATATGCCGCGCTAAGAAGTGCCAATCGTATGACCATTGGATCAACACCAGCTGCGACCAATTTACTTACAAAGACCAAGTTGCCTTTGCTCTTGCTCATCTTTTCGCCATCAAGTCCCACCATGCCAGTGTGAACATAGGTTTGCGCATAAGGCTTGCCAGTCATTATTGCTACTTGCGATGCACCCATCTCGTGATGTGGAAAAATTAAATCACTACCGCCGCCTTGAATATCAATTGCAAAGTCATCTGCTGGATCTGGTTTCAAATATGCCAATGCGATGGCACTGCATTCAATATGCCAACCAGGCCGACCCGCACCAAATGGTGATGGCCATGATGGCTCACCGGGACGAGCAGCTAACCAGACTAAGCAATCGAGCACATCTTTCTTGCCTGGTCGATCTGGATCTCCCCCACGCTGAGAGAAAATCTCTCGCATCTCAACTTGCGAATAATGTGAGCGGGTACCAAATTCGGAATCACTACGAACTTGAAAATAGAGGTCGCTATCGACCGCATAAATTGTTTCAGCAGCCTTAAGAGTTTCAATAGCTTCGGTCACTAAAGGAATAGCTTCAACTGCTCCGATATAACTTTCTGGTGGCAAGATGTGCAGATTGACCATGTCGCTGCGGAAAAGCTCGATCTGGGAATGCGCTAAATCTTCCCAATTAATGCCATCGCGATTAGCGCGTTCAAGTAACGGATCATCAATGTCAGTTATGTTTTGGACAAAACGAACCTCAGCTCCGGTGGCGCGCAAATAGCGATTTATTAAATCGAATGTTAGATAAGTTGCCGCGTGTCCCAAGTGTGTAGCGTCGTACGGAGTTATTCCGCATACATACATGCGATAAAGGTTCTTAGTTGGAAGCGCCTTCTTTGTTCCTGAAAGCGTATCTTTTAACGTTAGTTTTGGCAGCGAATATTTAGAATCAACCGCCGGAATCGCAACAGTAGGCCAAGAACGCATTGGCCTATCCTAGAACGGTGGCCACGGAACCGCGGGCCAATCTGGACTCGGTGACGGAAAAACTTTCTCGGACTGTAAACGTGATACTCGCACACGCAGCGCTGTGAATTCTTCTGCAGTGATGAGCTGCTGAATTAATTCACCTATCTGACCATCAAGTTCTGACTCAAGTGTCTTTAACGTCGAAATTTCGGAATCCAAAAGTAGTTCTTGTTCCCATTGCCAGAGAACTGTCCGCAATTTATCTTCAGAATGGAAAGTTACCCCGTGATCGCAGCCATAAATATGACCTTCAGATGTTGGTAATAAATGTCCGATCTTGCGATCTGTGTTATTTATTACAACATCGAATAACGCGAGTTTGCGTAGTCCAGGTAAGTCCTTTCGATACAACTCAGCAAGATCAACTTCTTCATCGATATCAATCCAGAGTTGAACCATTCCAAAACCGAAAGGACCTTCGCGTAATAGCGTTGGCGGAACACAATTGAGCTGCATCGCCTCGCTGATTAGATACGCGGCGTATTCGCGGTTAGCTAATGTGCCGTCAGGAAAATCCCAAAGCGGCCGCTCCCCTGTTACTGGCTTATAGATACAGTTGAATGATTTCTCGCCAACGGTAATCTCACCAAAAAGGGTCGCATTCGAAGCGTCGACCAAGCGACCGGTTACTTTTAAGTCACCGTAACCAAGCGCGGCTAGAATTTCAGCGCGATTATCGTCGGTAACCATTGGCCCTCGGACATAAATGACCCGTGTTATCAATTGGGATTCCGCAGAACGGACAAGGTAAGCGTCCGGCACCGACTACCGCAGCGGTTCGCTTTGCGAAAGCGTCTGCTTGGGCAAGTGTAAGTGAGACACGCAATAAGTCAGGCGCATCTTCTTCGTCATCGTCTACTAGTTCCTCTTCTTCAGAGTCAGCAGGAGTAGCGCACTGCAGTTCAACTAAAACCGTTTCGGCATCAGGCACAAACGAGAGCCCGATAACGCCGACTCGGAATTCCTCGAAAATCGGTTGCTCTAGCGGTTCTGTGTCGACGCCTAGTTTCGCAAAAGAAATTAGCGGATTTGCCCGTTTAATCTCTTTTAGAATCGCACCAACTCGATCGCCTAATGCGGCAGCTTGGATTTTCTCCAGTCCAACTGAGGTGATTCGCGAACCTGTTCGAGCTTGAATAAAGAAACTGCGTTCGCCTGGTTCACCCACTGTTCCGCAGACAAATCGTTCAACCGGATTGAACTCATAAACAATGCGATTCACTTGGTTATGCCTTTGCCCCCGCCAAGTAAATGGCCGCGTTTATTTTTGCTCTGTAGTAGTTCACTGACTGTGGAGTCTGAATCATTAAGACGAGTTAACCTAATTGCACCACCATTGGATTCCAGAATTGTGATTGAAGCCGGATCGATCACAATGCGTTGGAAATCATCTAGATGCATTCCCATTGAACTCGCCACAATGGCTTTAATAACATCACCATGAGAAACCATGATGGTTAATTCTAAATCAGATGCAAAGAAATCGTGAACAGTCTTCATCGCGCGAACCTGCATTTGGGCAAGGCTTTCACCTTCTGGAAAAGTAACAGCGCTAGGTTGACCTTGCACTTTGCGCCATAACTTGGCACGCGAAAGTGTCGAAAGTTTCTTGCCAGACCATTTTCCGTAATCGACCTCAATCAAATTTGGCTCAGTTAGAACGGTTACATTTTTGCCATATTTGGCTAACCAGGGTGCCAAAGTTTCGGTACAGCGATCCATAGGGCTTACTTGTACTTGGGAAATGGTTAGTTTGCCTAGTCGCTCGGCCAATCGCTCGGCTTGCTCTTGACCTGATTTCGACAAGTGCACATTGGGCATTTGGCCAGAGAGAACACCGGCTGCATTCGCAGTTGAATGAGCATGTCGAATTAAAACTATTTTTGGCACCCTGAAAGGTTATCGCAGTAATTCGACCCTTGCCTTGCTAGGTTTACGCCATGGAAATTAGGCGTGCTGGCGAGAGCGGATTATCTCTATCTCGACTAGGTCTCGGAACTATGACCTGGGGTCGAGATACCGATGAACACGAAGCCGCAGATCAGATGCGCGCATATTTAGATGCTGGCGGAAACTTTATCGATACTGCTGCCGTATATGGCGACGGTGATAGCGAGCGTGTAATCGGGGGTTTAGCTGGCTCGCTTTTTAAACGTGAAGAAATTGTTCTAGCGACTAAAGCAGGAATAACTTTTCCCAACGGAGTTCGTACCGTCAACAACTCCAGAGCAGCGTTGATGGCTGAGTTAGACAACTCATTAGCAAGACTTGGTACTGATTACGTAGATTTATGGCAGATCCATACTTGGGACAGCGAGAACCCAATTTCTGATGCGTTGTCCGCCCTGGATTGGGCATACAACACTGGACGTGCTCGTTATGTTGGCATTTCAAACTTTTCTGGTTGGCAAACAGCTCATTGTGTAACTCGTCAGAGTAACCAAGGCGGTAAAGCTCCGATAGCCACAATTCAATCTGAGTATTCGCTTTTAAATCGTGAAGTAGAGCGCGAAATTATTCCGGCGTCACAAAATTTGGGTTTTGGATTCTTGCCTTGGTCACCACTTGGCCGAGGCGTTCTAACAGGTAAATATCGAAATGGCCTTCCGAGTGATTCACGCGGCGCAAGTGCGCACTTTGCTGGTTTCGTTGAGCCTTATCTAGATGCTCGCTCATCTCGAATCGTTGAAGCAGTCTGTGTTGCTGCCGATGGACTTGGATATTCTCCGCTGGAAGTTGCTCTGGCTTGGGTAAGAGATGCGCCAGGTGTAACTAGCGCAATTGTTGGAGCCAGAACAGGTGCGCAACTCCGTGGAATTTTGACTTCTGAACAGATTAGCTTGCCAGAAGTAGTTCGAGATGCACTAAGTGAAGTATCAGCAGTTCTTTAAAAAACGCTCCATCATGTGAACGCCACACTTCAAACCATCTAGTGGTACTCGTTCGTCGACGCCGTGGAATAAGGCCATGAAATCTAGGTCAGCGGGAAGTTTCAAAGGCGCAAATCCATAACCAACAATTCCCAGTTCTGATAACGCCTTGTTATCAGTTCCTCCACTCATCAAGTATGGAACCGCAATAGCATCTGGATCCTCTGCCATGAGAGCTTGAATCATTGCTTCAACTAAATCACCACTAAAATCCACTTCAAGTGAGATGTCACGGGTAATGGTTTCAATTTCAATATCGGGTCCCACAATTTCGCGAATTGTTTGGTTGAACTCTTCTTCATAACCAGGTAGAAAACGTCCATCTACAACAGCCGATGCAGATTGCGGAATGACATTTGCCTTATAACCTGAATTCAACATAGTCGGGTTAGCGGTGTTTTGTAGAGTGGCTCCAAACATTCGTTTGGCTGGACCAAGTTCATCAAGCAGTGGGCGAAAATCAGTTTCATCATATTGATTGCCAGTGGCTTTTGCGACATGAGAAAAAAGTGACTTAATCGTTTTGGTGTACCTCTGAGGCCACTTGTGATTACCAATCTTCTGAACGGCCTCACTTAGTGCGGTAACTGCGTTGTCTTGATTGATCATAGATCCATGACCCGCTGTACCTTTAGCAGTTAACTTGATCCAGTGGATTCCTTTTTGCGCTGTTTCGATGAAGTACAGACGCTTTCCATTCTTGACGGTTATCGAAAACCCGCCAACTTCAGAAACTGCTTCAGTGCAACCCGCAAAAACTTCTGGGTGGTTTGCGGTCATGTAACGTGAACCGAATTCACTGCCAGCTTCTTCGTCACCAAAAAAAGCCAAGACGATATCGCGCGGTGGCACATATCCTTCACGTTTCCATTTGCGAATAATTGCAAGAATCATCGCGTCAACATTTTTCATATCTACAGCGCCGCGACCCCAAATGAAACCATCCTTAATTTCACCGCTAAAGGGATCGACGGTCCAATCCTTTGCATCTGCTGGCACAACATCGATATGACCATGAAGAACTAACCCCGGTCTACTCGAATCACTTCCACTAATTCGCGCGATTACATTGGCACGATTTGGAGCGGACTCATAAATAGTTGCTGCGATACCCACTTCAGCGAGTGATTCGACAACATATGCGGCGATTGCGCGTTCATCACCTTTACCTTCACCGAAATTAACACTAGGTATGCGAATCAATTCCTGGCAAATTCGAATTGTCTCTTCTTCCAGCGATACGCGATCTTGGCTCATGGGCACACTCTTCCAGTTATGACCTCAAAAAGGGAAGTCCATAAATTTTGACCGACTTTTGCTGTGATGTGACCTCTGTTGCTATCCTTCCGTTGAAATCCACTCGTCCGGGTGGCGGAATTGGCAGACGCGCTAGCTTGAGGTGTTAGTGCCCGCAAGGGCTTAGGGGTTCAAGTCCCCTCCCGGACACACATATTTTTATGAATCACTTCAGCTGGAAAGGTAAAGCGCATGGAGATTGCTGAAGCGCTCGCACTAATTCGTCCGATTCCTGATTTTCCAATCCCCGGCATTCTCTTCCAAGATATTGCCCCGCTAATTGCCAATCCGAAAGCTTACGAATTAGTTACCAAGGAATTTGCGCAAACAAATTCACCGTTTAATTTAGTTGCTGGAGTTGAGTCTCGGGGATTTATCCTGGCTAGCGCAATCGCGATTGATAGCGCAGTTGGCTTTGTTCCGATCCGTAAGGCAGGAAAATTGCCTGGCTCGGTGATCAAGCGAGAATATGGTTTGGAGTACGGCAGCGACAGTCTTGAGATGCAAGTAGATGCTCTGGCACATGTAAGCGAACCCAAGGTTTTGTTAATCGATGACGTGCTAGCCACTGGCGGAACATTGATTGCGGCTCTGGAATTATTAAAAGATTTGGCAGCTGAGGTGTGCGAGGTCGCCGTCTTGTTGGAAATCAGCGAATTGGTTGGGCGTGAGCGAATTCTGGCTGCTTTCCCTGAGATAAAAATTCGGGCTCTGGTGAAGATTTGAAATCAAGCACTGCGAAAATTTCTGAGATTCAAGGGCTACGTGCCCTTGCGGCCATATTAGTACTGATATTTCATGCGCAGTTTATTCCTGGTGGCTTTATAGGTGTAGATGTTTTTTATGTTATCTCTGGATTCTTGATAACTGGTCTATTACTGAAGGAACTTAAGTCCACGGGCCGAATCTCGCTTAAGGCATTTTACTTAAGACGCAGCAAGCGGCTACTGCCGGCCTCTTTCTTGGTCATATTTGTGACCGCTCTTTTTGCTTGGTTGCTGCTGCCACCTGTTTCGCGGGGCTCTATTGGTCGCGACTTAATAGCAACAACTCTGTATATCTCTAATTATTTATTTGCTTGGTGGCAGAACGATTATCAGAATCTGAACGCAACTCCCTCACCCTTTATTCACTATTGGTCATTGGCCGTTGAAGAGCAGTTCTATATTTTTTGGCCTCTCTTCATAATTGCGCTAGCCAAAGTAAAAAGCGTTCATAAATATGTCGTCGGATTCTCGTTAGTTACTATTTTTACTTTTGCGCTTGGTTTTTGGCTAACGATTGTTGCGCCAATTTGGGCATTTTATTCACTACCTACTCGTGCCTGGGAACTAAGCGTTGGTGCGCTAGTTGCTTTGCTGCCAGTTTTAAGACGACAAAGTAGGACACTCGCCATCTTTGGTTTAGGAGCTTTAGTTATATCTGCTTTTTGGTTTAGCGAAACCACAGCATTTCCAGGTGCTTATGCTTTGTTACCGGTTTTAGGTACAGCCGCCTTGTTATCGAGTATTGGATCCTGGCCAAGGCCGCTTATGTTGTTGGCTACTAATCGCGCAGCTCTTTGGTTAGGTAAAATTTCTTATCCGCTTTATCTGTGGCATTGGCCCGTACTCGTTCTTCCGATTTCGCTTTTCGCACGTGAGCTCGAACTTTGGGAGCGAATAGCAGCCTTGGTTGCTACCGTGATTCTGGCCGAACTGACTAATCGATTCGTGGAAGAACCTTTACGCTTTAAGACTTTCAAGCCTCGCCGGATAATTTTAAGCGCCGCTATGGCGATGAGCTTCGCACTATTAATTGGTTTTGGTATTGCCAAATCAACTACTTCATCCATTTTAGTTGAAGGCAAACAAGTCACGCTGGCTAGCATAGAGTCGCGTCCAACCCCATATGACGACGGCTGTCATCTTAATTATCACCAATCTGTCCCCCCTCTTTGCGAATTTGGAAAAATCGATAGTCAAAAAACGGTCGTCCTCTACGGCGACTCCCATGCGGTCCAATGGTTTCCAGCTCTACGTAAATTGGCTGACGAAAAGGGATTCAAATTAATTACCTTGACGAAATCAGCTTGTCCTTCAATTGATCTAGTGCGAGCGAGTGTCGGCGCTTTCAAAATGAGTAACTGCGCTGCTTGGCGCGAGAATGCGATCGAACGCATAACTAAAGCTAAGCCCGACTTGATTATTCTTTCTTCTTTTGAACATTTCGTTCCGGAGGGCGATCCACGTAACGTTGAGAAATGGTGGGCCGAAGGCTCCGAACGCACTTATCAAGTATTGAAGCCACTTGCCGAAAAGATTGTCTATCTGCTGGATACTCCGTTGCCAGAACGCAGTATCCCAGATTGCTTGGCAAGTACGAGGGCTGATAAATGTTTAGCTAACTCGAAACTAGGGTTACCTCAAATAGCCAACTTTGAAATTATTAATCCAGCAAAGTGGCTTTGCGATAGTGAGTGCCCGGGTATTGTCCGTGGAAATGTGGCTTACCGTGATGCCTCACACATCAGTGTCGCAACATCGCTCGAGTTATCAGATTCACTTTGGCAGGCACTCCTGGACCAAGGATTTTCTCTTTGATATGGCAGGATTACCGACATGGCTGAGTTGACGTATTACTGCGGCACGATGGATAGCGGCAAGTCGACGCTGGCATTACAAACTGCTCATAATCATCAAAGCCGTGGTCGTACCGGGTTGATTTTCACGAATCAAGATAGAGCCGGTGTTGGAGTTATCTCATCTCGGCTGGGATTACAAAGCGCAGCAATCGAAGTTGGACCAGAGTTAGATATCCATCGCTTTGTGGTTGATCAATTATCAATCGGATCTCGGGTCGACTACATAATTTGTGATGAAGCCCAATTCTATGAACCAATCCAGATTGATCAATTAGCTCGCATAGTCGATGGCCTGGGTATTGATGTATACGCATTTGGAATTCTGGCGGATTTTCGCACCAAGCTTTTTCCGGGATCAGCCCGTTTAGTCGAACTGGCCGATCGCGTTAATACGTTGCAAGTTGAAGCTCTCTGTTGGTGTGGTCAACGAGCTACCCATAATGCGCGAACCGTAAATGGCATTATGGTCACCGAGGGCGAGCAAGTTGTCGTTGGTGATACCAATAAGGCCGATGAAGTGGCTTATGAAGTTCTTTGTCGTCGTCATCACATGCGACAGTTGACTGCGCGAGCTTCTCGAGCAGGACATACTTCGAGTGAGCCACTACCCTTTAATTCATGAACGTACGCGGATTAGCTGCTCTGAGTAAAGGTGCGCCTTTAACGCCCTATTCATTTACACGTCGAGATCTTCTGCCAAACGATGTCGCCCTTGAAATTAAATACGCGGGCATTTGCCACTCGGATATTCATCAAGTCAAAGAGGAATGGGGCGGCGCTCTATTTCCAATGGTTCCCGGTCATGAGATCGCGGGTGTTGTAAGTGCTGTTGGCAGTTCGGTAACTAAGTTTTCAGTGGGTGATTTGATTGGCGTCGGAGTTTTCATTGACTCTTGTCGCAATTGCCCAAGTTGTAATCAAGGTCTCGAGCAATATTGCGAAAGCGGAATGACGCCTACGTACAACGGATTAGAACGAGATGGCGTTACACCGACAATGGGTGGATATAGCGATGGTTATGTAATCGATGAAAAATATGCGGTCAAAATTCCGGCTGGGTTAGACCTTGCGGCTGTAGCGCCACTACTTTGCGCGGGCATCACTTTGTATTCTCCACTTAAGCATTGGAAAGCTGGTCCTGGCAAGAAAGTCGCAGTAATGGGCCTTGGCGGTTTAGGGCACATGGGAGTTAAGTTTGCTCATGCCCTAGGTGCTGAAGTAACTGTTCTTTCGCACTCCCCCAGCAAAGAAGCAGATGCTCGAGCTCTTGGAGCGGATCATTTTGTGGTGACAACCGACTCGACGCAGATGGAGTCACTCAATCGTAAATTCGATTTGATTCTAGACACTGTAAGTGCCGAGCATGATATTAACGATTATCTTTCTTTGCTTACTACCGATGGAACTCTGGTTGTAATTGGTCTTCCTGGGGTGCCGTTTGCGGTTAATGCTGGTTCGTTGTTATCGGGCCGCCGCTCAATGGCTGGTTCAATGATTGGCGGAATCTCAGAGACTCAGGAAATGCTTGATTTTTGCGGAGTGAAGAATATTGTTAGTGAGATTGAATTAATAAGCGCAGATTATGTGAATACCGCTTACGAACGAACTGTTAAGAGTGATGTTCGTTTTCGTTTTGTGATAGATATCGCCACTCTTTAAACGAATTGATGTACCGCTAGCGCAAAGATTGGCGCAATTGCTAAAGCTGGTAATAAGTTGGCAACAGCTACCTCTTTGATCTTCAATAATCTCAGCGCGATACAAAGCAACATCAAGCCACCAACGATTGTCATGGCGGCGATCTGATAACCACTTAAGATCGAACCTAAACCAAGTCCAACAAAGGTCCAAGCGCCTTGATAAATTCCAACTGGAATTGCAGATGCGGCAACCCCCCATCCAAGTGAAGTAGCAAAAGCCATAGCAGCAAAAAAGTCGAGGGTGGATTTCAAAATCAATTGATCGATTCCGGTGCCCATGCCATCACTAATCGAACCCAGAATTGCCAGCGGACCAATTGCGAAAAGCAGCGAAGCGCTGACAAAGCCTTCAATAAATGGACTCTCCTTAGATGCACGAAAACGCTTTCGCAAATTTTCACCAAGAACTTCGAGCTTCTCTTCCAGATGAAGTGCGCTGCCGATTAAAGCACCGATTAGTAGCGAACCTAAAACACAGAGAAGAGCCCAGCCTTTCGGAAGCGCCGAGATATATTCAGATGACCAGAGTGGTACTAGCGCGCTCGCGGCAGCAAGGAGAGTGACCAAGCCCAAAATGTCGGTTACTAAATCTCGCAGTTTTGCACTTACTCGCGAACCAATAAGCACACCAAGAGCGGCTCCACCAATGATGGTGAAGGTGTTGATTAAAGTGCCTAGGCCAGGGAATTCCATGAGGCCGCAATGCTATCTCGCACCATTCATAAGTGGGCTATCCTCCACCAATGTCATTAACTACTCGCTTCCTGGAATTCTTACGGCCACACAAGACGATTCCGGTAACGCCATGGCGGGCTCAAAATCGATGGGACTTATCATTCTCGCGGGTAACCATCCTTTGTTTCGGGCTCTTCATTTTCGGAATTGGCGATTCATTGCTGATTCAATCTGCGTTAGGAAACGCACCTTGGTCTGTGTTGGCACAAGGTCTAGCGAAGACTTTTGATTCAGAAATTGGGCTACTCACTTTTATTATCAGTGCAATTGTTCTTCTGCTTTGGATTCCATTAAAAGAGAAGCCAGGTTTTGGAACCATCGCGAATATTGTGATAATCGCAGGGGCGATACAGCTAGGCATAGATTTTATTCCGCCAGCTGAAAATACAATCGTTGGGTTGCTTTATATATTCCTTGGAATTGCGTTAGTGGGTGCCGGCTCGAGTCTTTACATAACATGTGGCCTAGGGCCAGGGCCTCGAGATGGCCTAATGACCGCCCTTCACCAAAAAACGGGTGTTCGAGTGGGGCGGGTCCGCCTATCTATCGAAGGAACTGTTTTGGTTCTAGGTGCGCTGCTTGGCGGCAAATTAGGCGTAGGAACTGCCCTATTCGCCCTTTTGATTGGGCAATCAATCGCAATTTTCTTAGGGATCGTGGCTCGGCTTACCTCAAAAACTTCTCAGTAAGCCTTAGGTTTGGCACTAAGTTCCCTGCGTTAGCCGAACGTTCTTCGGCTCGGAGTCGCAAACACCTCCGTTAACAAAATCAGAAAGGCACCACACTTGACTAAATTCCTTGACAGTTACTTCAAGATTTCGCAACGCGGTTCTTCAGTATCTTCTGAAATCCGTGGCGGTCTTGTCACCTTCTTCACGATGGCTTACATCGTGGCACTTAATCCAATTATTCTGGCGTATTCACCAGATGCAAATGGTCAGTTCTTATTTGGTGGCGCAGCTCCTGCGCCGGCAATGGTCGCTGCGACCACAGCTTTAATCGCTGGCTTACTTACCATTTTGATGGGCGCAGTAGCTAACTATCCGTTAGCGCTCGCTACTGGTCTCGGACTAAACACTTTTGTTGCCGTTGGAATTGCTTCAAAAATGACTTGGGCCGCTGCGATGGGTCTTGTTGTTCTTGAAGGTCTAATCATTTTGGTACTAGTGATGACTGGATTCCGCGTAGCGGTATTTAAGGCTGTTCCTGCGCAGATCAAGATCGCAATCTCAGTAGGTATCGGTTTATTCATCGCACTCATTGGTCTAGTTGATGCAGGATTCGTTCGCAAAACAGCGAGTGGTCCAGTTCCAGTTGGCCTAGGTGTTAACGGAAACTTAGTTGGTTGGCCAACAGTGGTCTTCGTATTCGGACTTATTTTGATGATTGGTTTAATGGTTCGCAAAGTCAAGGGTGCTATTTTGATTGGCATCGTCGTGGCCACTGCGGCAGCTGTGGTAATCCAGAAGATGTACAACATCGCGCCTGGATTTACCGATAACGGGCCAGACAAGGCACCAACAATTGTTGATGGCGGATGGGGTTTGAATATTCCAAATGTGCCAACCGACATTGTCTCGACACCTAAGTTCGACTTCACTGGGCAATTCGATCTCTTCGGAGCATTCCAACTAGATAATGTGACTTTAGTAGCAGCTATCTTGCTGCTATTCACATTGTTGCTCTCTGATTTCTTCGACACAGTTGGAACTGTTACTGCTATTGGTCATGAAGCTGGACTTGCTGACAAAGATGGCAACGTTGATAACATTCAAAAGATTCTGTTGGTTGACTCTGTTGCCGCGGCAGCAGGCGGCGCAGCAGGTATCTCTTCAAATACTAGTTACATTGAATCAGCCTCAGGTGTTGGCGAAGGCGCTCGCACAGGTCTAGCTTCAATAGTTACTGGTATTTGCTTCTTGCTAACTACATTCTTAGCGCCACTGGTTGCGATCATTCCTTACGAGGCTGCAACTCCAGCGTTGATCATTGTAGGTTTCTTGATGATGAGCCAAATTAAGAATATTGATTGGGATGATCTAGGAATAGCGATTCCGGCATTCTTGACCATTATCTTGATGCCGTTTACTTACAACATCTCAGTAGGTATTGGTGCTGGATTCATCACCCATGTTTTGATTCGAGTAATCCAAGGACGTAGCAAAGAAGTTCACGCTTTGTTGTATTTAGTCTCTGGTCTATTCGTGATCTACTTCTTATCATCACCAATTAATAACTGGACCGCATAAGTTCAGAAACAGATTACAGGAACGGGCCACGAGAAATCGTGGCCCGTTTTCTATTTACGGCAAACGCCAATCAATCGTAGGCTTGCCCATGGAATTCAAAAGCTGATTGCATTTACTAAAAGGTTTACTTCCGAAAAAACCGCGATATGCCGAAAGTGGGCTCGGGTGAACGGACTCTACTTTCTGACTTTGAGTGAAGATGGATCCGATTTTTTGCGCTTGGGTGCCCCAAAGAATTGCCACACACCCACGACTAGCCAAGATATCTAAAGCACCAGTAGTAATTCGTTGCCAGCCGATCTTCAAGTGCTCCGTCTTATCATCAAGATTTAACGTTAGTGAACTATTTAATAGCGCTACCCCACTTTTTGCCCAACCGGATAAGTCGCCAGTGGCTGGATAGCTATTACTGGTATCCGAGACATACTCAGTGAAAATATTTTTAAGAGAAGCCGGAAGTTTCACAATTTCTGGGCTAACGCTAAAGGCTAATCCGGTTGCATAACCTGGCGTTGGATATGGATCTTGGCCCACGATTACAGCACGGTAATGCTCTATTGGATAACCAAATACCCGTAGGACGTTTTCATAGGAGGGCGCAATCCGTTGCGAAGCAATTGTGTTCTGAATATCGGCTAGTTCTGAACTGAACTTAGCGAATAGTGGCTGCCAGCTGTCATCGATTTGCGCGAGCAAAGAACCGAGAACCTTCTTTGGAAACATTAAGAGGGTAGCTAAAGACGTCAGAAACATTAGTAGTAGTTAACACTTCGTCTATCTCGCCTGAGTATGCGATTTGGCCATTTTTAATTAATAGGGCGTGCGTGGTTCCTACTGGAATTTCCTCAAGATGATGCGTAACAATAATAGAAGCAGGCGA
>Ga0304730_1001480_pt1 | contig 17661 bp, 11 predicted proteins | sample M_130628_MF_Meta_FD_190474 | JGI IMG/M metagenome (GOLD analysis project Ga0304730, IMG submission 190474) | Freshwater microbial communities from Lake Montjoie, Canada to study carbon cycling - M_130628_MF_MetaG (v2) (version 2) | ecosystem: Environmental > Aquatic > Freshwater > Lake | place...
TCCTTGTGTTCCTTGCGGACCAGTATTTCCTTGATTTCCTTGTGTTCCTTGCGGACCAATATTACCTTGATTACCTTGTGTACCCTGCGTTCCTTGTGGGCCAGTTGGTCCTTGATTTCCTTGTGCTCCATTAACTCCACTTGTACCATTAACTCCACTTGTACCATTAACTCCACTTGTACCACTTACTCCAGATGTACCATTTACACCAGATGTTCCATGTGTACCATTATTTCCAGCAACACCAACCGTATTAATATACCAAAATGTTAGGCCTGTACCACTACCAGTAGCAGTTGTTATATTAACTACCAATTGTCCGTTACCACTATTGTAAGAGGTTACTGTTCCTTCTAATTTATTTGAACCATCTATTGATATTAAAATTTGTTGACCGGGTGTCCATTGTAATCCAAGTCCTATTGTAAATGTTTTAGAACCAGTAGTTATATCATTAGATGTAGATGAAGTTGATGCAAATTTATCACCATTTAATCCACTAGTTCCACTTGCTCCTTGATTTCCTTGTGGTCCCTGATTTCCTTGTGTACCCTGCGGACCAGTTGTTCCTTGATTTCCTTGATTTCCTTGTGCTCCAGTTGTACCTTGTACACCCTGATTACCTTGAGGTCCTTCAATTCCTTGATTACCTTGATTTCCTTGTGTACCCTGTGTTCCTTGTGGACCAGTTGTTCCTTGATTTCCTTGATTCCCTTGTGTTCCTTGCGGACCAGTTGTTCCTTGATTTCCTTGTGTTCCTTGCGGGCCTGTTGTTCCTTGATTTCCTTGTGTTCCTTGCGGGCCTGTTGTTCCTTGATTACCTTGCGAACCAGTATTACCCTGATTTCCTTGTGAACCTACATTTCCTTGATTTCCTTGTGGTCCTTGATTACCTTGTACACCCTGTATTCCTTGTACACCTTGTGCTCCATTTGGTCCTTGTACACCTTGTGTTCCGGTTGGCCCTTGATTTCCTTGTGCCCCATTAACTCCACTTGTACCACTTAATCCACTTGTACCACTTACTCCACTTGTACCACTTACTCCGCTTGTTCCACTTAATCCATTTGAACCATTTAATCCGCTTGTTCCACTATTTCCACTTGTTCCGTTTGCTCCAGATGTACCCGATGTTCCACTTAATCCAGATGTACCGGATGTACCAGCATTACCAACTGCTCCTTGTGCACCTTGTGGACCAGCTCCACCTAATGTAACTGTCTTATATCCAATTTTGTTTTCAGATGCAGCATCTACAACTAAAAAAGTATCAGATGTTACTGCTGATAAATCTTTTAAATACAAATAGTTATTTAACCAAACAGAACCTGTAAATTCATGTCTATCATCCGATGTATTACCAAATTTAGTTGAACCAGATGTAAATAAAACGGAAGATGATACAGTTGTTACATAATATTCTTTTGCAGTTAAACTACCACCAATAGTAACATTACCACTAAAACTTGCATTTGATGCGGTTAAATTTGCAGATAAAGATAAAGAACCCGTATTACCACCTAATATAACAAATACAGCTTCACCACCAGTACCATCTGTACCGATTTCCATTGTATTTTTTGTAGTATTTAAGTAAGGTTCTCCTTGTGCTAAATAGGCAGGTGATGCATTTGTTTTATCACTTTGACTACCGCGTCTTATCTGAAAAGTTGTAATTGCCATTATATCTGTATTTCTTTCTTATATAAATATCTATACATCCTATAAATATACCATTTATAGATTTTTAATTCGTATCACCGATGTATAGTTTCCCCAAGTATCTACTAAAAACTCTATATTACCTTTTGTTGGTAATCTTACTTTGTGTGTTTCTTTTGTATATCCGTTATTAAATGGACTTATAACTAACATTAATGCCTCCGTTCCATCTGCTGATAATTTATATGTAACTATCGGTGCTTTTAAATAATATAAAAATACAGGATAATTCTTTTCACCAGTTGTCCACTCACCATTCCAATATGTTTCAGCTTTTTTCCAAACCGTAGGTGCTGCTATTATATCCTTATGTTGCAATACTTGCCAAAATCCAATATAGTACCAATCCCAACTACCATTGCTATGAGAGCGAGTTTCACCATATGCACCAATTGTTTTGTAAAATACTTGGTTTTCCGTTCCATCATATCCAAAATAGTTTTCCCACCAGTTTATTGATTCCGGTTCTTCACCTTGTGTGTATGATTCCCAACACCAACTACCATCTGCGTATGCCATAGACCATACCGCTTGCGATTGTATAGTAGATGGTGCAGGTTGAGGACGATACATACCATTATTACCACCTGACCAATCTGTATAAATTCTTTCAAAACCAAAATCAGAAGCATCTATTGGTTCTTGGTATTGCCAAAAATAACCCATAGCTCTTGCATTTCCAGCAATAGTTGCACCAAATAATTCTAATAAAAGTTTTTTAGTAATATCATAACTATGTACTAACCCATATGCTCTCCACTGCTCTTTTCCAAAGTTTTGATAATTTGTTATATAATGTCTATTTATAGCATCACCGGCACCAATGTAGAATGCGGTAACTCGTGCTCCTAATGCGGTATAAGCTACACTTCCACTTGTGTAATAAGTATTATAATCGTAATATAGTGTACCATTTCTTAATTGAGTAAGAGATTGGTTGTTACTAGCATTATTTGCATCATCCCAGCCACCATACCAGCCGGGTGCATATATACCACCGGCATAGTTACTCAATTTAGGAACAAAACCATTTGAGTCTGAATAAGCAAAGTAATTGTTAGTTTGGGCATACACTTTACAAGCATCTATACATTTTTTAAATCCTAACCCACATAGATAACTTGAACCACCGGCACCTGAAAAATATTCAAAATCAAATTCGCGTATATAACTATTACCATTTTGTTCAAACAATCCCAATAAATTATTAGCAGGTGAGCGAGATTGTCCGCCAGTACCTGAATTAATTTCCCAAGTCCATTGGTATGGGTTTATAGTAGAATATTTAATACCGTGTGGGCTATAACCATCTTGCCAAGTAGCATTATCAACTACCAAAGATTCCATCATTGCGGCGCATCTCCAAGTATCATCCTCTCTTAAATCAATTGCTCTTCCTATAATAAACCCAACTGAATCTCTAATAAAAAAATCATTATCAAATACCAATCTATCGGCTGGATTTGTAAAAGTTTCTGTGTATTCTGTCCCATATGGATATTGTGCAAATCCAGCTTGAACAAGTGTTGTTACACATTTTTTTCTTCTAGTTGATATACGCTTAACTCTGTTTTGAGAACCTAAACCCGGACTTTTATATATCACATCTCCCAAAGGAGTACCCATATCAATAAATTCTTTTACCGAACCTGAATTATCTATTATTGGTAATGTATCGGGTAATCTTCTAAAAAATGAACTATATTCGTAATTATAAGATGGTATAAAATAATCTGGTCTAAATGTATAAGTTATACTACCGGTTGTTACTACTCTATTTGGGTCAGCTGCTAAATGAACAATTGCACTTGTTTGTGTGCGTTCTTTAAATCCCGGACCAGCGGGTTGGCCTCGCCAAGTTCTACCCGTATTTATCCAATTACCACAAGTTATTTTTATTTCATATCCTTTCATATCCGAAAGGTTTATGTTTTCTAATGAAGCGGATTGATAAGTACCCATATCAACTTGCCATACTTTATATGCACCATCATCTGGTTGTTGAGTATTCCATATAGTATCAGTAAGTAATAAACTAGAAGTGTTTAAAATCATTGCAGTACCACCACCATTTATATAACTCCAAGGGTAATTTGCTATTTTTACACCACCACTATTTATAGTATCATCTACCCAACTAGTATCCATACTACCCGTCATTATTTCTAATGGTTGAGTTGCCATTCTACCATCCGAACCCAATGTTACATAATAAGATTTATAGTGAGTTGGAATTACATAATTTCCAGCAGGTGCTAAAACAGATTTTGATGCATTAGTATAAAAGGTAGTTCCCACCGTAAAGAAATTATCACTACCATATAATATGGATGAACTATGTTCTTGCTTTGGGTCTATTACTCTTGCTCTAGCTTCTGTTATGTTAGCAAATCCCATTTTATAAATTTTTAATTCTTATCACCGATGTATAATTACCCCAAGTACTTACTAATATTTCTTTATTTGCTTTAGTTGGTAATCTTAAACTAAAATCAGTTTTAGTGTACCCAATATTACAAGCGTTTTGAGTAATAAGGAGAGCTTCCGTTCCATCTGCTGATAATTTGTACGCAGATATTGGAGCATCTCTATTGTATAGATATACTGGATTATTATACTTTCCTGTTTTCCATTCACCATTCCAATACACTTCTGGTTTTACCCAAGCAGTATTTGCTTCTATAATATCTTTATGTTGTAATACTTGGAAATAACCAATATATAACCAATCCATAGGACTATTGGCATGGTCACCACAATCCCCATACATAGCGTTAATATTACCAGTTACACTATCATATTCTTGCCCAGACCAACCATATTGACGTTTCCAATAAAAATCTGCATCTTTATCTTCATCTTGTCCTACAACACCACCATCCCACATAAACAACCCATCTGCGTAAGCCATACACCAAACTGCGTATGATTGAAAAACGGATGGTGCTATATATGCCCTAGAACCACCATTCCCACCCGTACCAGGTAAATATCCTCCATAATTTGTACCATTCCTTACATATGTTAAATCGGCACCAGCTACTGGTTCATGTCTTCTCCAAAAATATCCAGCACATTGCATGGTTGAAGCAGTTGCTTCATTATAAGTTGTATCTATTACTTTTCTTGCTACATCATAATTGTAAACTAAAGAATATGTAAACCATTGTGGAGCTGCATCGTTAAAATAATTTGTTATATAACAATATTTAACATATTCACCAAAACCTTGCCATAACCCATAATCCCCAACTGCTTGGTCTATTGTCCAAGTTCCATTTGTAATAAATTTATCATAGCGTTCAAATAATTTATAATTTTCATTTACATTTGAACCAGTAGAAAAATAAAACCAACCATCACCTACTGCTCCGTATTTACCTCTATTATCTATCCCACCACCATAATAAGACCACTTTGGAAAGCGTTCCTTATTTGGTATTTGTGCAGTGGCAATTCCATATGCAACTACACTATCATAACATCTCTTTAATGCGTACCCAACATAGTAATCGTTAGTTCCATTATACACCTCAAAATCTTCCTGTATATGGTCTGCTAAATATAAATTTGCAGATGTTGCATCATAACCACCAGGTTTTCCCAAATAAGTACATAGTTGATTTGCAGGACCTTCACTTTGATAAGCAGTTCCAGAGTTTATTTCAGTAGTCCAATGGTATGGATTTACATAATTATACCTATATCCTGAATAACTACCATTATTCCAAGTAAAATCATCTACAATTAACGAAATCATCATTGCTGGTATTTCCATACCATTGGGCCAAGATGGAATACCAGGAACTGCCCTTTGCATTGCATTTCTAATTGGAAAATCTCCTGCAAATACCATTTTACCAACACCACTATTAGCTTCATCAAAATCTGGTTCGGTGTACCAATAGGCATCCAAATCCATTATTTTTCTTGTTGAAACTCTTTGTTTTTCAGTTATTCCTTGATTTTTCCAAGTTCCTATTCTCCAATCTACATTTTTTGCATATGGAGGTGTTCCATTACTTACAGGTGTTATATCAGCAACTGGTACTGTCATATCACTAAATAATTTTTGTTTTCCAAACTTATCTTTTATAGGATTTACTTTTGGCATTCTTCTTATAAAAGTTGATGCTTCATAGTTTTCATTTGCATACCAATAATCTGGTTTAAATGTATAAGTTAAACTCCCAGTTGTTACTACTCTATATGGGTCATCTGCTAAATGAATTACACCCTGAACTACACTATTTAATGTATATCCCGGTGATGTATCTGCAGTACCACTTAAATTTTCGTTTCTATTACTACCAGTATGATATTCACCACTTATTACACGAAGGTCATATCCCTTCATATCTGTAATATCTATGGATTTTAATGAACGAGATACAAATGCATTATTACCAGAACCACCGGCCGAGTGTAATTTTCCATTTTCTATTACATACGCTTTAAATCCACCATTCGCATCTGGTCTTACATATGTTGTATCCCAATAATCATCTGTTACATATATTCTACCTGCCACCGATTGTGATAAAGATAATTTCATTCCACACCATTGGAAATACCCACCACTACCATTGGCACGAGAACAAGTCAAATCCATTTTAGCTGAACCGCTGTATCCCGTACAATCTGCCCAGTTTGTATCAAAACTACCTGTCATTAACTCTAATGGTTGAGTTGTAAATCTTCCATTAGAACCTATTGTTGCGTAGTATGTTTTAAAGTGTGTAGGGATTACATAATTACCAGCAGATGCTGTCACAGATTTAGATACGTCTGTATAAAATGTTGTACCTAATGTGAAAAAATTATCACTAGCATACAATATAGCACCACTATTATCTAATCTAGGATTAGTAATCCTTTCTTTTGCTTGAATGTACGATGTATATCCCATATTATTAAATTCCAGTTAATGTGTAGTATATACCAGGACCAAATACTTCACTACAAGAACCATAAGCACCACTACCATCTATTTGAATTGTTACATATATATTTGTATTAGAACTAATTGTTGAATTAGCTGCCCCGCATATAAATGAACCTGTGCAGTTTTGTGTATAACAAGCTGATATATTAGTACCTGCATTATCTGTTGCAAAGTATGATATGGTAGAACCAGATGTTATACTTACAACACCCATATTTACATAAGTAGATGAAGATACAGCCGAACCAGTTAAATATCCATATGTAGTTGTTGCATAAACATCATTATTTGTATTCCAATATAGTTTAGGGTTTGTATTAGTAGGTGATACACTACCACTAACTCTTGCGTAGAATGTAACCGTCTGTTGTGCTGGACTTACAGGTGAACTTAATGTAAATCCAAAATCCGTATTACCCAATGGTGATTGAACTATTACAATAGAACCAGTTTGAGTTGATAATTTAGTAAATGTAGCACTTCCATTTACAGCACCGGATATACCATTTGCTTTTCCACGTCTTTTTAGTCCTCTGTTATGGACAATATCACCTCTAAAGCCAGTATCAATTACAGTTGAGCCAGAGTATTGAACTATAAATCTATCGGGAATTTCACCTGAATTATAAGTAAACGTAACCTCACCAAATGTTGCTCCTAAATCTACTGAATAGGAATATGAACCAGTTACTCCACCCAAATATTTAACCTCTGCAACATCTGCTGCTAATGTTGTTATAGAACCCGTTGCAGGTAAATTGTATTGAGATGTATATGTATAATAATCATTTACATTATCTTGGTAATAATAATAAGCTTCTGGAATTGGAAATGTTGTGTTATCAGGTGCAGCTAATCCACCATATGAAGATGAAATCCACCCAAAATATGGAACTAATGTTCCATAGGATGCACTATATAATGTCATAGCTCCATTTATCAACATCTCTGCACCGCGTGGGAGGAATGCATCTACACTTGATGAATACGCAATTGCAGGTGATGAAAAATCAACACCTCTTTGTTGTTGGACCATCCACCATTTATTGTGAAATCTTCTTGCAGTAAATGGTGAACCCGGCCCTAAAACATTCCAATATCCTAATACCAATCCATCGTATAAAATACCTGCATTAGCTGATGCTGATGTATGATTATATGCGCCAAATTCACTTAATTTTACTGGATAAGTATCGTTTACATTTGGACCACCCGTTAAATTTATACGAGTGTAGACATCACCATTGGCTTGCCCTAATGTAAATGGGGAGGCAGTTAATGCCATCTCCGTTCTTAAATCTGATAAAGCTATAAGTGAACCTGATGCTGCTAATGTCATTTGTAAAAGTATTATTCAACTAATATAAATATCAGTCTAATACCTTTTTCAACATTTTAATTACCTCTGTATATTGGATTGATTTAGAACACTCAAATTGTCTTTCAGTACCTTTGTGGTCCGGACACCAATTCCAATCCCCAGCGTCCAAACGATAGCGGTTAAAACAACCACTACATTTAGTTTTAGGTGCAGTTATTCTGTATGTATCTAATCCAGTTTCTGTAAATCCTTCGGAAAATCCTGATATTAAAATGGTTGGTGTTTTGGTTGCCCAACTTACCCAACTTAATCCACTACCAATTCCTATAAATGCTTTACTCTTTTGTAATTCTTCTACTACATTTTCTATTGGTCCGTTTGGTAGTTGAGTAATTCCGGTTGGATGGTTATTTCCCATATACCAATCACCCTCTCTACTTAAAAGAACAACTTTATATCCTTTATCGTTTAACCAATCTACTACCTTTTGCCAACCACCATCATTGTTCCAATATTTTGATTGAGCAGTTCCGTGAATTGCAATTGCTATTTGCTTTTCGCGTTTGATTTCTGGGTTTAGTTTTAACAATGGTCTTACCTCATTATATTCTAATCCCAATATATCAGTTGCCGTTTTTTGCAAAGGGTGTTGTTTAAAATCAGTTGGAACTCTAGCAAAATCTGTTTCTGGACTTGTATCATCTTTATAGTACCAACCTATACAATACATAGCATATAAATTATGTGCGATTTCACCTGGCTCTATGAATTGTAATTGTGGGTATTGTTCTTTAAAAAACTGATTATGGAATGTAGATACAATTACCTCACAATTCCATTTTTTACGGAACTCTTCTGCCATTGGAAACCAAGCCAATGTATCACCTAATGAGTTAGACTCTAACGCAATATAAACTCTTTTACCAGTTGCATCATAGTCGTGCTCATAAACTAATATATTATCTTTATATACTTCAATTCTCCAATTTACAAAATACTTTTTACCAGCTTTTGCCCAATGACCATCTTTTAATTTAGTAGTAAATTCTAACGCACTTGTATCTTTGTTTATAAATTTAACTTCATATTCATCGGTTGTTGGTGATTTTACAGCTAAATAAGGACCATCTGTAAAATTTACATCAAATATAGGTTTTAATAAATTCGGTCTTTTTATTAAATTATTGTAAATCATTTTTTCTGGTTTTAATTCTTTTACTATATTTTGTAAATTCTCTTGTTGATTATCACTTATATAAGTTGCTATACTATCGTAGTAATTTTCGTAAGTGTGTAGTTTTTTAAGGAATAATGGTAATCTATATGATAATGCTTCTTTAACTGCTAATGGATTTAGTTCCCACTTTGATGGAAAATAGAATAAATCGGCTGCTTTGTAGAACTTTTCGGTATCACTTTGTTCTCCCCAAGTTATACAATTATCAGGTTTAGTTTCCATCAATGGCCCCCAATAGAATTGGAAGTTACCGGCTTGATTTCCTACAAAATGAAACTTTACTTTGTAATTTTCCTTTTCACATAACCTAGCTAATTCAAATATATCACTCTGATTTTTACCCTCGGTAAATAAACCAACGTGAAGAATGTGTTTATATTCTTTATCAAATCCTACAATTTGCTTTGCTTCATCTTTATCACCATTCCAATACTCAATAGGATATTCCCAAATATCACAATCAATATGAGTAAAGTATTTGGCAAATTTATTTCTACTCCACTCACTTACTAATACAAATTTATCAGCCGTATAAAGTAAATCCTTTGGTTCTATGTAAGATGAATGTGTTGTTATTATTATATTGTAGTTTCTACCATTATCAAAAATTTCATTTAAATATTCTGCATCTACAAATGTTTCTGGTATCTCTTGAAAATGAATAATATGCGGTTGCTCTTTACGGACAATACCAACAACATCACTTTTATGCTCACCAATGGTTATTACTTCACATAATTCCTTTATTTTGTTTCTTTGAACTACGAAATCAGGAGATACATAATTATATTCTACAACAACTATTTCAAACTCACCCTTAAATGATTGGATTTGTTTTAATAGGTATTGTGGCATACCACCTGTTGAAAGGTGAGGAACTATATATAATAACTTTTTCTTATCCATTTTGTAAATTTCGTATTACCTCATCAAAATATGGTAATTCTACTTGTATTTCGGCATTGTAATTTGCACTTGTTACTGATAATGAACCCGGTACTTTTAGATTATCTATGATGTATATTGGTCTATTGTGTTTATCTCTATTCCACCAATACAATAAATCATCTCCAAAAAATATGCGTAATCTTTCATCTATTTTTATATAGTTTTCTTTACGGATAAACATCATACAACCAAATCCTAAATATCTACATTCTGCTTCTTTAAATTCAAATATATCATCATCTTCATTACGTTCTGTTTTTAAATTTCTATTAGCATCAAATCCAATTATACCAAAATCTAAATTGTTTATTGCTTCTAAATTGTGTTTTATTGTTTGAAAGTTTATTTCTATATCATCGTTTAATAAACATACAATATTATTTTTAGCAAGTTCAACACCAATATTCCAAGATTTATTTACAAATAAATTTTCTTTTGGGATTAAAATTGTTATTTCTGGTTCTAAATAAAATTCATGACTATTGTCAATTAAAATAAATTCTGCATTAGGAATATTTGCTTCTTTATACGAGTCTAACATATTAAACAACGTATCTTTTGATTTCCACATAGTGGGTACTATAAAACTTATCATATCTTAAATGTTTTATTTGCTTTGTTTTCATCTGCACCAATTTTTGATACAACATTTATTGGATTATTTGGATTTTCTTTATAACAATAATCATCCAATCCTAATTCTTCAAATCTTTTTGCAATTCTATCGTTGTAATGATACATAATAGTTCTTACTCTTCGCTGAATATCTGCTCTACTTAAATCGTGTGTATTTCTACCAGTTGTATTATTATAGATAAACTGAATGTAACACATCTTTGGTATTCTCATCATTAGTGTTCCCAAAAATGTTCTTACTAATAATTCATAATCATCTGCAATTGCCAAATCTCTATTGTGTCCACCAATTTGGAAATAGGTTTCTCGTCTCCAAGCTCTAATATGATTTGGAACACCTACGATATGGCGGATTGTTTTTGGATTTATATTTGGTGCAATGCAAGAATCAAATGTTATCCCATCTGCAACAACACTTTCATATTTACCATAACCAAATGCAAACCCATTAGGGTAATGTAGTGAAGTCCAATTCTCATCACATTCAGCATTATCGGTATAAAAGAAACCAATTTCTGGGTGAGCTTGTGATGCGGTAAAAAGATAAGCAGTACAATCAGTAGTAAGGTAATCATCGTGGTCTAGTTCTGCTAATAAATATCCTCTACATAAAGATGCGGCTCTATATTTACTTTCACCAATTATACCACCACTCTTTTCTCTAAAATCATATACTTTAACTCTTGTATCGTTTTTAGCTATGCCTTCTGCAATTTTAAGTGTTTTACCACCATCTGTTGAATCATTTACCAATACCCACTCCCAATTGTTATATGTTTGGTTTTGTAAAGATTGATATGTTTTTAGTAATTTTTCACCAGTATTATAGATTGGAGTAAAATAAGAAATAAGTTTAGAATTATCCATTTTTAGGATATTTTCCATAGCACAATGATATGCGTGCTCACCTGTATTACTATCTATATTTGGTAATGTAATCCACTTATTACGAATTTGTAAAGGTAAGTTTGCCAAATTAGGAAAGTTTTTCCAATCGTCTGAAATGGTTACAATGGAATCTGGCTTTAAAGATACAATTGTTTTTTCAATATCATCATCACTTTCAAATTGCATTGTAATTAAACTATCATCTTCGTAATCACCTATTTTGTACGATTTTAGTTGTACTTGTTTTCCTTTATTTATTAGTAAAACTTTTGGAACTTTTGCAGTTGGTGTAGTTTCTAAATGATTGTAATAAGAAAGTTCTTTTGGAATGTAGCTAAACCATTGTGGATTTTCTGCATAGATTTTATCTATTAAAATACCATCACCCGCATAATCTCCTGTAAAACTATACTCATTAAATACACTATGATGAAAAATTAGTTGGGCAATATCCACACCCTGATATTTCATATTTTCAGGTTTAGCTTCTCTTACATCTAAACCAGTAAAATCTTTACCACCCACATATTGATTTACCACAAATACTTTGTGCTTATCATCACTTGCTTCAATTGCTTTTACAACCTCCGGAAAAAATTGGTGATGAACCACATTATCATCATCTACTATTACCACAAAACCATCATCAAATGTTTTTGCCAAATTACTCATTTGTGGATATAAATAATCAGTACCATTGCCAGTTACAAAATGTAGTTTGATTTTTGGATTATTCAATCTAGCCAATAATTCGGCTGATATATCTTTTAATCTTGTAGTATCAAATAAAATATGCCATTTAACATCTCCGTTATAATTATCAAATATAGATGCTTTTATTTTATCTAAATTATTTACTCTACTGCAACGTGTTATTATATGAAACATTATTATTTACAATTAGTATGGTTTTTGCAATACAATATCAATATATTCATCAATATTTACAGGTGGTAATTCTTCGTTTGTTAAAATTCGTTCTTTAATAATTTCTTTTGATTGTTTAGACCAGAATGCTTGGTGGATTTCTCTTTCAAAAAATATGTTGTGTGATTCTAAATCGGTAAAATCTTTTGATGTTCTACATCCTAAACAAAACTCTTCGCGGGGGAATGTGAATCCATACTTACAATTTACAACTGAATTGGTTTTGTACCCACAACCTTTTATATATTTAATTGCTGCTTCAAAATCAGTTCCATATTGCCAATGGTCACAATGAACAAAGTTTCCAAACTTTAATGTAACCGAACCCAATTGGTATCCTAAATTAGATGCTTGTATTTCTGCTTGTCCCCAATATGGATTTCCTTTTAATTCCATAGGTTCTCCATTTTCATCGTAGTATTCTTTTAATGGAAAAATACCTACATCAAAGTGTTTTTGGTTTCTACGAATAGTTGGATTATTGCCATATTCTCTTTCATTTAAAAATAAAAATTTATCAGTTTCTTTTTTAATATTAGAACGTCTTATCCAATATCCAAATCCAAATTGTCTATCATCTATATCGTGTTGGAATCTTCGTAGTTGTATTTGGTCTACCTCATTATCAGTTTCCAATAAATCCAAACAATCCATTAACCAATTTTTATCATAACCACTTATGGTTTCAGGTAATGTAATCCAATCTCCTTCTAAAAAGAAAGAGTATTCATATAATCGTAAATGCTGGTTTACTTTGTTTATACCTGCCCCACACCCTAAATTCTTACCTTCGCAGAATAAATGGAAATTTACTTTATGACTCCACTTATCAATCATTTGACCAATTGAAGTTATGACTGGACTATCATATCCACCATTGACATATATAAACCAATTTACACCATCTGGAACTATTGTGTTTTCTAAAAAACTATTAATTGTATCTGTAAAATACTCATCACGATTTGGTGCATCGTGTGTTAAAGTTCCTATACAAAAGTTTTTCATAATCTTATTTTATTTGTTTAATCCAACTAGTATCTTTAAATGTTTCTTCTGGTATTCCAATTGTTTCTAATATACCATCTACAACACCTTGCCAATTTCTATGATAATCGTGTCCACCAATAAATCTACCTTTTTTTATTAAAGGATAATAATTACGAATATCTTTTTTAATCTGTTCGTAAGTGTGTAACCCATCTATATAAATAAAATCAAACTTTTGTTCTATTAAATCAACAATAGCATCATCAGATATTTTGTGAATATGCTGGATATTATTAAATGGTTGGATTGCTTTGTTAAATATTGTATGGACATTGGTTAGTTCCATATAATTACAAGTAATATCATTTGGGTCATAATCATTCATAAACGGGTCAATAGCAATTACATTTTTAAAATGTTTTGCAAATATGACAGTAGATTCACCAGCATAAGAACCGATTTCTACCATTGTCATATTTTTAGTATCGGCATATTTTTGTATGTATGCAATTAAATCTTCTAATCCTTGCGCATAATATTCATCACGCATTTCAAACAAATGTTCTTTGATATTCATATATTTTATTTATAAGGAGAACCACCTACCCAAAGTACTAAACTTTTACGAGTTCCCTTTGTTACAGGTGTTACTCTATGTAATAAGAATGATGGAAATAAAACTGCTGCTCCTTTTTGCTTTGGCATTGTTTGAAAATCACCGTCGGACCACATTTCTAAATCACCGCCCTCATAATCATTTGGGTCTGATAATTGTATTGTAATACTTATTTTTCTATGGTTTATTGAACCCGGCCCAATATCTGTGTGCCAACCATAGTGTCCACCACCCTCATAATATTCAGTATATTGTATTGAATCTATAATAGAATGTAAGTTAAATTTCCATATTGCATTGTTTGCTTCTATTGATAAATCTCTTATTCTATCATATACCCAAGCAGATTGACCATCGTGAGGCATCCATTTTATTTTGGATTTTCTATATTCAGTCTCATCCCCTGCGATTGTACTTGCAGTTTCAAAACTATAACACTTTTGTAAATTATGTATCCATTCCAATTCGTCTGAACTAAATGCAGAATCAAATGAATAATAATTGGTTTGGTCTATTGTATTATCAATACTATATATTGGGTATGATTCCATATTTTAATTAAATTTTATTGTTTATTTAATTTTATGTTTTTGGATTTGTTTAGAAATATTATTTTTATATTTTTTTCCAAGTATTTATTGGATTTCTATTAAATTCAAAAGGAGTTATATTTTCTTTTAAAACTAATATTATATCAGCACTAAAAGAAATTCTATTTTCTTCGTTTAAATACCTATTGACCCAATGATATGTTTTTGATGGGAATAGTATTAAATCATTTTTATTAAGTTCAAATTGAAAATAATTAAAATTAAATTCATTTCTTTCTAGCATAATATCGTTTGATAAATATGAATTTGGCATTACTTCATTTGGTTTGTGAGTATTTTCAAAACATATTGGATTTAAAGATGGTGTTGGGTAATAAGAAATAGATATATCACTAAATGGATGTGAATGTCTGTGAATAGTGTCATTATTATTATTAAAATTATTAACCCAAGACCTAATTACATAAAAATCAAATAAAGAAGTGTCATATCCTAATGTTTTACAATATTCAATTAAATGAAATTCAATTTTTTTAAAAAAATCAGAAAAATCTGGGTTAGTTTGATATTGAGAATCACCATTGACATCCGAATTAATATGTGGAGAAATTGCTTCATTGGCATAATTTAAAATTAAATCACTTTCTTCATCTTCTAATTGTGATTTGTAAATACACAATGGAAATAATTTAAATATTTCTGTCATTTTTTAAAATTAAATACTATATTTCCACCTAAAACAATTCTACTAAAATCTGAATTTGGACTTGTTTCAGGCATATGAGGTAAATTTGCATCAAATATATAAAGAGTTTGCACTTCTGGAAAAAATGAAAATAAATCGGAGCTGTTTGGGCGTTCTTTAAAAAATAATTTACCTTCATCACCAACACAATTATTTGGTATTTGTAAATAATAAACCCACGTAAAATCCGTATATATATTTGTGTATGCGGAATTGGATAAAGTTCTATGTCTATGGTAATTTCCAGAAGGACTTGTTGGGTTGGATATGTATATCCAATTTGATTGGTAGCCGCTTAATATTTTTTTATTTAAAAAATCAGAACAAATGTTTTCGGTCGTTTTATAACAAGTTTGAAACAAATTTACAAGATGTTCAGTTGTTACTATATCACAAGGAATTTGCATACCAATTGCCGTTGATAAATCATCCAAATATTCTAAATCACCATAAAAGTATTCCTTATTAATGTGTACTTCCTCAATTGCTTCCTGCACATAATTAAATGGAATATGTTTTTTAAATATAATATTTTTATTATATTCTATTTTAGTATATTCCATAAACTATTGCAATAAGTAATCTAAAAAATCGGAATGATTTATTATATTTTTTAAATTTAATAGTAAATTTTTATTAAAAACTGTAAGTGTTTTATCAACTTTTTCTCTTCTAATATCTGTTATAATTGCGTTAAACATATCAGATGCAATTGATTCAGAAAATAAACCTAACCCTGCACCAACGCTGTGCCAACTGTGTATAGGATATATACCACTAATACTATTTAAAAATCTTGTATCTGGTATTGTGTGTTTACATTCTTCTAAAAATTCACTTACTGTACTAATTTCTTTATTTTTATCTCTAAATGTTTTCCAAAATTCAGAATCATTACGTTTTGTTAGGTAATGTAAATAAATAAAATCTTTAGTATCATCGTGTATCTTATTTACTCTTTTATTGAATCTATTTATATAAAAATCATTTTTAGAAATAGCACCTAAATTATTCATTATGTGTTCTTCTAACGATAATATAGATGTCATTATAGATGTTGCTTCCAATGGTTCAATGAATCCAGCAGATAAACCTATTGCAATACAATTTTTTATCCAAGTTTTTTCATATCTACCTGCATCAAAGTTAAAAGAATTTACTACTTCAATTGGATTTCCAAAATATTCTTCTAATTCTTTTTTTATTTCTTCATCGGTTGCAAAATCAGAGTCAAATACATAACCACATCCAAATCTACCTTGTACTGGTATTTTCCACATCCAACCATTTTTCATTGCAATTGAATCTGTATATGGTGGTATGCTATTTGAAGTATTTTCAATTGTAAACGCAATTGCTCTTTTATTTGGTAAACTTTCAGAATAAGATTTCCATTCTGATTTGTAAAATTCACCAATTATTTTTCTTTTAAACCCACTACAATCAAATACAAAATTAGATTCAAATTCTTTTCCATTTGTTGTTTTCAAACCAGTTATATAACCATCTTCATCTGTTAAAATTTCATCTACTTCCGCATCTACAAAACGGATTCCTCTATATACTGCTGTTTTTTTTAGGAAGTTTGCTAACAAAACTGCATCGAAATGTAAACCAAACGTACCTAATGAATTAAAATGATTTATTGCGTTATCTTCTTTATTATTTATATGCTTATCTATGGAAAATTTAACAGAATTATTATATGATGCTAATGCACTAAAACACGAATTATCTAAAGATTCTCCTTTTAGTATTTCTAATAAATTTATTGATGTTACGCCATCACCATTGAAATTAGAAATTGAAAAACTATTTAAATTATCATCATCCATAAATGGGTGAAAATAAGCTTTATCATCCCCATTCCAATTTGTAAATTTAATACCGCTTTTTATTGTACCTTTTGCATTTTTAATTATATCAGATACCGGTATTCCTAATTCGTCTAAAAAAGAAACAAAATGTGGAGTAGTACCTTCCCCTGCTCCTAAAATTCCAATTTCAGAACTTGATATAACCGTAACTTCTGCCCACGGATAAGATTTTTTAATATATAATGATGTTAGCCATCCAGCAGTTCCACTGCCGACTATTGTAAAATGAAATTTTTTCATAACTTTTTTTATTTTTTT
>Ga0304730_1001483_pt1 | contig 17633 bp, 15 predicted proteins | sample M_130628_MF_Meta_FD_190474 | JGI IMG/M metagenome (GOLD analysis project Ga0304730, IMG submission 190474) | Freshwater microbial communities from Lake Montjoie, Canada to study carbon cycling - M_130628_MF_MetaG (v2) (version 2) | ecosystem: Environmental > Aquatic > Freshwater > Lake | place...
ACATCGTGTCTAGATTCTTAGTTCTCGCTAAAACCAAACTCCCACTTCGGATAGATCGTGGATAGAGGTCAGCAATTATTTTGAATGCTTTGTCCTCGCTCATTTCGTATTTCTTTGCAACAACTTGTAGGTCATAGAGACCAAACTTCGAGCGATCCTTCTTTATAAGGCTTCGAATTGGTGAATTCGCTCCTGATTCTGATTCCAATTCAAGGTGCTTCTCGTAGACTCTATTAGCTAGGATCTCTGGTGACATGATCCGAGTGAGACCCCACAATCTTTGCCATGAGAAATCCTCTCCTGAAAACATCTCCTCTTCAGCGACTTTTGCTTTAAATTGATCTTCGTCCTCACACTCCTCGAAAATCTCGACTGCTTTCAATAGAAGGGGAACTTCGTTTTCAATTTGAATGCTTATCGTCATCAGTGGGTCGACTATCTGTCTGACTCGCTCACGAGTGAGACCCCACTTTTTACCAATGTCGTCGAGAGTGAGGCCAGGTTCTCCAAAAGCTTGGTGACGATGCTTCAACATGGCAATTGCTCGCTCATCAACTTTTGGTAATTTCAGTAGCTCTTGGTCTAACTCCTCAAATAACTCGGAAAATGTTGTGCAAGCCTCAAAAGGAGCAGCAGTCTCTTCCTCCTCTTCTTTGTCATCAGTCTCAATTTCATTTGTATCCAACATCAGTTCAACAATGTCATCATATGAAAGATTGAATGAACCGATTAGATCCTGAATGAATTCTCGAACATTCTTCATAACGTGACTTTCAAAATCAACATTTGGCTTATCCGAGAATGAGGTTATGCCCGCAAGTAATCCCAAATTTCCTGCAACAGTACGGGCTCGAATGTCTCGATCTGGACAAACTCTCTTAGCTAAAGCAAAACTCAAACGAAGGTTGGCATCGATTAGGTGTCCAAGCGCTGTTTCCCGATCCTTTTTTCCAGACATCATCCTCTTAAATGGATTTTTACTGGGCAATAACTCCTGCAAAAGCGTGTGCCTTTGTTGAGGTGTTATCGAAGCAAATGAACCTACTCTTGCAAGATACTTGTCGAGATCCTCATCAACTGTCAATTTCGCCAATATCTGTAGCGATGAGACTGAAATAATTTGCGATGTAGCGTCCGAAGCAGAATCTAAGTCTTTCTTCACCGTCAAATTTTCAAACAGGTTAATTAATTCTTGAATTAGCTCCTCAGCACGAGCGGGACCGATAAATCTTGCATCATTCAGATCTTCAATTGAAATCTTGCTGAGCAGGTCAAAGTTGAATCCTCTTAACTCTGATGTTCTCCATACATCGCTCCTCTCGATTGCTCGTTGCAGCGTATTTTGGGATTTAGTAGATAATCTGTCCCAGGCAAGAACCTCATAGTAATCATCAGGTTCCTTGAGGCGGTCTGATAGGTACTCCATTACTGAAGATCCAGTAAACCTGACTGAAGAGCGATTATGAACCTTGGAATAAATTCCTGTTGTTTAAAGAAGATGCTTGGAGCATCAGGATAGCGATCGGGATTTTTTTCTGAATCTCTTTCGACTGCATAGATTGATAATTGCTGTGCAACTATTTCAACGATGCTTGCTTGGGCTGCGGGCGTTGTCTCATTTTCAAAACCATTCGGAGTTGATTTTCCAAGAACCTTCGAAATAGATCTATGACGACCGTAAATGCGGATTACTAACTGCCCATCCTCAGGAAGCGTGTCCACTCTTCGTGGAGGGTTATCGTTTCCGACAACCTCTATCTTGATTTTAGGATTCTTATTTCTTGCGCTTTCGGCGATTGTTACAGAGCAACTGGTAACTTCTTCATCCAATTTAGCAGTAACAAATGCTTCACCTTCGTCGATTCCCGCCAACGCCCTAATTAATATTTCGGCAGATTTCCCACTTTTAGAACTCTTGAATCTAACCTGAGAAGGTACTTGCAATCCACTAATCGAAGATTGAACTTCAATTACTTCCCCGACGTACTCGAGTGGCCCTCTCAGGATCAAGTTCTTTGCTTTAGTCGGAGCTACTTTGACGTGAATAGGATCAAAGATTAATGAATCAGGCTCTATCTCTGTTACTGGCTCGAAAGCCACTGCTATCAATTCACATTCGGCTCGAACATCACCAGCGACCGCACTTAAAGTGCCAGTTCCACGAGACTTCGCATGCACACGAATAGTTCTTTGCCTTACAGGAAGCCGTGGATGTTTGCTCCACGTTGCTTTAGCGCCATCAACTATTTCAAATGAAGTTGATTCGGATGTTAAGGCAAATTTAATCGACTCAAAATCAAAAGATTCGGGGGCTCGAACTGTCAGTGAGACAGTCTCCCCAATTTTTATCACTCGGCGAGGGGGGATTATCGAAAGTGAAAAATTGCTTCCGTCATCATCGGAGGAAGTAGGAAGTTCACCAGCGTCTGCTTCATCAAGAATTTCTTGTAGTGTATTTGCTAGCACTTGACTAAGGGCGTCAAATCTCTTTCGGAGCTTGTCGCCTTCTTTTCGTTGCGCACCCTCTTCTTCCGCCATTGCATCGAAAAGTGGCTTAAGGACTTTTTCAACTTCTGATCCAAGGGCTCGAAAGTATGGGTGATTTTGAACTAAGCCATCTCTTTGACGGCTAACAATTCTCGTCGGATTAAGTTCGCTTGCATTCTTATCAGTATCAATGGATCGTGCTAGATCATGTATTTCGGGGGCATCTAGTCGCCCACAAAACCATCCTGCCTCCGGTCTCTTCGAAAGGTGCAAGAAGCTATTTTCATAGGCGGCTCCTCGGCCTGAAACAACAAGTCCATGCACTGAATACTCATCAAGCGTCGAAGTTTCCTTTACGGGCAGTCGATAAATTTCAATTTTCACTGGGTGTTTAAACCGAGGAATGATAAGTTCTTGATCGATAACTTTTTCTCCTGCAGGTACAAGTCCATTCAACTTCACTTCTAATTTGGATCGCTCATCAAAGTAGAAAACGTCGTTGCGATTGAGCAAATCTCGCAGTTGAACGTGGCTCTGGAGCTTTGTGACCATATCCGTGGCACTTGGAATGCGATGAATGGTAGAGACAAATAACTCTGCAGTTAAACCACTTTCACCTTCTTTTAAGAGACATTCCTCGTATGCGGATTTTGTTGGAGATTCATCTATATCTTCCATATTAAATTTTGCTTTTATGGGATCGATTTCGAGCGAGCTGAACTTGCCAGCTCTGATCGAGGCAAATCTTGCTTTTCCTAGTGCTGCGACATCCTTAGCACCTCGTCCAAAAAGCCCACGAGTTCCCATATCGCCTACAAATTTTTGATTTAAGTCACCTAAGCGAGCAAAAGCTTTTTCCAGCCCATCGGCATCAAGGCCCGATGCCTTATCGTGGACGGAAATTTTTACTTGGTAAGGACTTTCAGACTTCAAAAGTCTAATCTGGATCGATCCACCTTTAGAGTTGTAGGCATCATCGGCATTTGTTATTAGTTCAATTAGGGCACGAACTACATCGCCTTTCATGGCATCTTCTGAATCTTGCTTGAAGGCTCGAGCCGTGTATTGCAGATCGCCAGATTTCTTAACGGTCATGATTTTCTCCCATTTATGAACTGAGCCTCAATGAAATCCGCAAAATTCAAGATTGATTCGTCGGAAAGCAAATCTCCTGTGCGGCGCAAGTCATTTACTCTTCCCGCCCAAATTGAGGTGGGGCTTGCCGCAGAACATTGCAAAGCAGCCGCCGCATCCGACATTTCAACCGATGCTGGTTCAACTATAAACTTTGCCCAGGCATCAGACTTCTTCAGCTCATGTCTTTTGCGTTCATGCTGATTTGTCGTTTTTGATGCCTGCACGATCTGCTTCGAATAGTTCTTTTCCAGAATGGCTCTGTACGCCTCAACCCACTTAATTCCTTCAAGGGTTAGACGCCGTGAATACTTATGTGGGCGATGGAGTAATCCAACATGCGTCGTTGCTTCAATGGACTGCAATGCCTTAGAAGTCTTTTTATAGTCTGCAATTTCAGGGTGAGTACGCCACCCAAGACGAGCTGGCGCTAACTCAAAACACTTAAGGTAAATCTCTTCAACATCAACATCTTTGTCTGCGCCGCCCAAAAGGTAGAGGGCCCAAACAAAAACATCCTGATTATTCGCCTCTGAGCTTGGGGGGTCTTTTCGGATGCTGGCGTTTGAACTCATGGTCATAGCTTGCCAGTCCATTCTGACAAAAAGTAGATCTAATGATGAATTCGAAAGTCCCGAAAGGAAGATTTAGAGAGACAGGGGTTTTGTTTGGCTAAATTGATACATTTAGGTGGGTCTAAAATGTACAGAATAGGACTTGGATACAAAGTACAGAGAAAAAGCTTGCCTTAAGTGCGACATTTGATGCACAATCCCAGGATGGAAAATGAAATTGTGAAATTAACTAATAAACAAATCAGCCTTGCGAAAGCCGAAATTTGTAAGTACGACGCAAAACTTGAGAAAAGTTTCTTGAAATTATTTGAATTTCTTGCTAGTAAGCCGGCCTATAGAGTTTCATTACGTGGCAAGAATCCTCCAAAATTTGGAAGTCAAAAATATATAGAGAAAACAGCTGCAATGTTTGCCGCAGGTCGGCTTATCACCCCGCCTGTTAACTCAGGTAAGACCTCTGACCCGTTACTCGGTAGTCTTTATCAAGAATTAAAGAAATGTTCTAAATCCCAAGTTGAGAATGCGATCAAAAGTCATGGTGATTTCATGGTGTTGGAAAATAAAGTGGGCAAGATACTGGAACACTACCTTGCTGCTCGACTTGAAAATTTAGGTTGGGTATGGTGCTCAGGTGATTACGTGGCAAAGATTGACTTTGTAAAAATAGTTGTGGGAAAGAATTACGAAGTTCTTCAAGTTAAAAACAAGGATGTCACGGAAAACTCATCAAGCTCTAAGGGTCGTGGTGCTGTACCTAAATGGGCTCGGTTGAAAGGGAAAAGCGCAAAAACACAGTGGCATAACTTTCCAGATTTGAAAGCTAGGACGCGACTTTCTGAAGATGATTTCTTGAAATACGGCAAGGCAATCGGCAAAGGTTGGATTAGCGGTAATTCGCAGTGAATCTTGTCGGCTAGTTCCAGTAGTCTGCGCACATGTCTAAAGTTAGAAGCGAACTCACGAGTCTTTCTTTCTTTAGTGGCTGCCTAGGACTCGATCTCGGGTTAGAAAAAGTTGGGATTCACCAATTGTTGGCATCCGAAATTGATAAGTCTGCAGTTAAAACTATTCACGCTAACCGCCCAGATTTACCAGTCATCGGTGATCTTTTAGACTATTCAACTGCAGATATTAGAAAAGTAGCAGGGATTGGGAAAGCACATAAACCAACGCTGATAGTTGGTGGGCCGCCATGTCAGGCTTTCTCAACTGCTGGAAAGCGTCAAGCATTTAATGACCCTCGTGGAAATGTATTTCTCCGCTACGTTCAGTTGATTGATGAGTTATCGCCGCAATTTGCGGTAATCGAAAATGTGCGTGGTCTTCTTTCTGCATCGCTCACACATCGACCACTTTCCGAGCGAGGCAAACACGCTGAGCCCCTTCGTGAAGAAGAGCTTCCCGGTAGTGCCCTGAATCAAGTTATTGGGATGCTCCGAAGTTATGGCTACGGAGTCAGTTTTAATTTATATAACTCCGCGAATTTTGGTGTTCCTCAAATTCGAGAGCGCGTTGTACTCATAGCCTCTCGGGACGGTTCGCGACTTCCTTACCTAACTCCGACTCATTCCAATATCGAAGATTACGGACTTCCAGACTGGGTAACTTTCAGAGAGGCAGTTAAAGGTCTACGGGAAAGAGATATGCATGGACTCCAATTTTCAGACGCCCGTTTAACGTATTTTGAATACCTAAAGCCGGGCCAGTACTGGAAGGATCTGCCGACTGAAGAATTACGTAAAGAAGCCATGGGGGCTAGTTACTTTTCAGGTGGTGGCAAAACAGGTTTCTTTAGAAGGCTCGCCTGGGATTCACCAGCGCCGACTCTTGTAACTCATCCAGCGATGCCTGCGACAGAGCTTTGTCACCCAACAAAGAATCGACCGCTAACCGTTGAAGAGTACAAACGAGTACAACAGTTCCCAGATGACTGGATCCTCGAAGGATCAGTAATTAATCAATACAAGCAGGTCGGAAATGCTGTTCCGATTGAGCTAGGCAAAGCAGTTGGAACCGCGATCCTTAATCATTTGAAGGGAAAGACGCCGCCAAAGAAATTCAAAGACTTTAAATATTCACGTTATAGAAATACGGATGACGTCAACTGGGAGCGAGTCTTTCGTGATTCCGTTCGTGAAACTAAAAGCGAACAACTTCGCCTCATCTAAGATTCTACAAAAAGGTCTGTTTTGTCACCCATCTCCCCTAGATTCCTACCCATGAGAGATACAGATACGAACAAATTTGTGGCGGCTTTGGCCATTATTGCGACTCCTTTTGCTTTGGGTGCCTTCATGTTGGCATGGTCGCCGGCAGTTCAATACGGGGCGCAAGATCCAAAGCACGATGGGTATGTGCAGCCTCGCAGCATCAATGACTTAGTGGACAAAGCAGCTCAATCGACAGTGACGGTTTGGTGTGATGTGAGTAAGACAAATGGTTCTCAAGGCACAGCGTGGGCGATCAAGTTAGAAACTGCAGTCTCTGATGTTTATCCAACTACGTTGATTACTAATCATCACGTGATTGAGGATTGCATCGGAGGCAAGGGCAAGGTCACGATTGCGACGTACGGACAATATCCGCGTGATGCCGTAATTGTTAAATGGGATGTGGAGAATGATTTAGCTGTGCTTGCTAGCAAGTCGAAGTATCCAGCATTTAATTTGTCGGAGTCTGATCCTTATCCCGGGTATTGGGTGATGGCATTTGGTAGCGCCGATGGTTACAAGGATTCAGTTGCTATCGGCAATGTCTTAAATACGACCGTTACCCAAATTTTGATTACGAACAATGTCTCTCATGGAAATAGCGGTGGACCGCTAATTGATAATGAGGGGAATGTTGTTGGCGTGATTACCTCAGGTTCTGATGAGCAGTACAACATAGCCGTCTCGCTAGATGCGTTTTGTGCGAAGATCCTGGATTGCCAGTACGAGACTGATGGCGAAAAGACTTGGTGGGATTATTCTTAGTCAAATGCGCTAAATCAATCTAGGATTATGTGAGTTAGAAGGAGAATACAATGAATGAGATCGGCCTATGGCATGCTGTAAAGGATCAGCTACCAACTCGCCTTCTCGAGACTGCCTTGAAATACGAGGAGCACCTAGAGACTTGGCTTTATGAAGATCCTACGCTTATAGCCCCATCTCTTTTACGAGTTAAGCGACAAGTAAATCTTTCTGGCAAGAAAATGGATTTACTTGCTATTGAAGAACCTGGGGTTTGGGTTGTCTGCGAGATAAAGAAAACACCAGTTTCGCGCGATGCACTATCGCAGGCAATCGATTATATGACTCGAATTGATATGTTGAATGTAGATGAACTTGAGAAAATCGTTCTTACCGAAAACAGTAACTTCCAACCAGGCGCTAAGGAACTAATCACTAAGGCACTCGATCGCGAACGTCAGGGTGAACCACGGAATATCCGAGGCGTCCTTGCCGGTATTGGTGTAGGTGAAGATTTGCGACACATGGTCACTTACTTAAATGAAAAGTACTCTTTCCCTGTCACCGTTTGCACATTTTCTGCCATGGAGGCACCAGGCGACGAAAACGGAATAATACTTCTTCGTGATGTTTCTGAAGATACAAGTGAGAATTTAGATCAAGAGCAAAATTCGATTTCTTATAATGATAAGTTAAATGCAGTTAAATTGAATTTTAGAAATGCTGAGCAAATAAAAATATTTGATTCTTTAGTCGCAGAATTCAAAGCGCAACCAAATTTTTATGTCCGTCCTTGGACAAAATCGATAATGATTTCTCCAAGCCAACATCATGGTAGATACCTTGCTTTCTTTACAGCATTACCTTCAGGCGATGTTCGAGTCAGTTTTGGACGCGACGCTTTGTATGAGTTTTTTCCCGATGCAGTAGCCACTGGGCTGGAACCGAATGACGAAGACATTACTTTTTCAACAGCCGAAAAGGCCCTGGCTTGGGCAAAACGAATCAGTGCGACAGTTGCAGGGATACAGCCAGTAACAAAAGCTGCACAAAGCACTTGGAATGAAAAGGACTGGTATTTCGTTTACGGCACTCGAAGTGACAATCGTGAATGGGAAGATGCGCTTAAATACGGATTCGTATCAGCTGGCGGAGGCGATTGGTACTCACGTACCGTGAAAGATTTGCCAGTTGGCGCTCGACTTTTCGTCTATATTCCACAGACTGGCTATATAGGCGTTGGCATAACAACTGGAAAAGCTGCGAAGTTTGAAGAAAGTGACTTTCTAAGAGGCAAAGAATTGAAAGGTAGATATACCCACGAAAATGGCGAACCTGAATATATGGTTCCAATTAATTGGCTTAAAACAGTTCCTATCGAAGAAGCCATTTATGGAAATGGGCTATTTGCTAGCCAGCTATCTACTTGCAAGCTCCGCCATGAACCAACTCTGAAACGGTTGTGCTCTGAATTTGGCGTTGAATTTATTGCGAGTACTGAGGACTAATCAATTCTGCTTACTCAACTCCTCAGCAAACCCCGACCAAACCTCAGGGGTTCTTGTATCTGGCAAGTATCCCCCAGCTCCACCCATCAAGATCGGTGTATCGCTGTAGTGCTTTCTAATTAACTTAGCGACAGAGCTGTATCCAGCAACGGAGTACTCAAGTGAACTAAGTGGATCTTCACGGTGACCATCTGCACCACATGCGATGAAGATGAGGTCGGGTTTGAACTCGTTGGCTTTATCAATGAAGTCCGAGACTGCATGGATAAGTGCAGCGTCACCTTTACCAAGGGCTGATTCGGATTTCTTAGTAACCAATGGAGCGTTAAAGATGTGCTTTTCAGGCTGACTTTCGTTACCGGTTCCAGGGAAGATTCCTTTCTCATGTACTGAATAGGTCAGCACCATTGGATTATCTGCAGTTAGATTTTCAGTGCCATCTCCGTGATGAGCATCGATATCAAGGATGGCAACTTTTAGACCATGGTCTTTCGTTGCGATGTCTGCAGCAAGAGCGAAGTCAGCGAAGATACAGAACCCTGATGAGTAGTCATACTGCGCATGATGTTTTGCACCAGGGAAATGAATTGCTGTCTTCGCTTTGCCAGCTAGCAGAGCTTGAAGTGCGGTTAAAGTGCCGCCAGCAAATAGTGCTGAGAGCTCAGCTAAGTCGGGGCGTTGCCCGGACCATTGACTGGTGCGGTGATCAGTAAGTACTTCATTGATGTAGTCGAGTGAATGAACTCGAGCTAGTTCGTCAATGATTGCCAGTCTTGGTTTAATTTCAATTACTTCAAGACCTGCTTGCGCCATCTGTACCGTGAATTGCTGGTGGGCGTTAATGAAGCGACGCCCTTGGGTTGGGTGCGAAGGATCAAAGATCCAGTTTGCATATTGATCACTGTGGACCAGTACCGTTGCGTTTGCATGTGTTTTTGCGGTTTCTCCTTAGTTGTTGGTTAGTAGTTAGCAATTTATGTACTTGAATGGAGATTGTTCGCCGACTTTATATAAGTGTTTAACACTCTTATTAAGATACTTATCTAAATCTGATGATGGTGTGCCGCTAAACCCAAAGCGACCTTTCTCGCCTTCAACAAAGCCTCGATCACCTTTTGCTCTTGGTCGCCAAGTGTCGATTTCATAGATTCCTCTAATAACTCCAGCACTTACCGCCAATGCATATTTGGCTTTATTACGTCTCTCGCCTACTTTCCACCAGCCATGAGTCGACTCAAAAAGTTCTTCTTGAGTCATCTGTGGGAACCATCGAACGGGAATTTTAAAGAGCATCACTGGTTCGGTAATCTCCGGGCAAGGTTCGGCGTCATACTGAGCAATTAATGCATTCGTGGACATGCATCCAAGCGTTTGATAGTCATGACCTTTTACTAAGTTAGTGATTTGAAATAAATCATTTGAGCCATCTTTATCAAGCAGATAGAGCAAGTCGATCAATGCCGATTCAACTACGTATGCATCATTGCCAGTTTTTATTCCATGACGGATTATCTGGGTATCAACTTTCTTGCCGGCATTGTGAATTTCTTTGATGATCGCGATTTTCTGGCTGACTTCATCGCCTTCTTCAACGATCGCATCATTTGCATGTGCGAAGACTCTATTGCCTTGCCCTTTACCAATGTAGAAAACCTTGCCATTTCTTGGGTCACGCAAGGCATACACATACCAACCGATTTGCTCGATTACGTAAGCGGTGAACTCCTTGTTGGCCTCGCTCATATTAAGCACTCTTTCTAATCTGATAGTTGCTGATCACTTCAGCAGCTTCGGTTAATAACCAATGCTCGAACTCACCGTTGCACAAGGCGTAAGTCGATCGCTTCTGCCGCAAAGTGTCAATGGCTTTATCAGCGCTCATGCCATCGATCATTAGCGTTAGCGCTGTGACAATGCCACTTCGGTTTAAGCCGGCTTGGCAACGAATGTTTACGCGCTTGCCAGCTTTCCACTTGGCATGTGCCCAGAAAGCTAGGTCAACGATCGTGGGAATGTATTCCTGGATCAGATCAGCATCGGGAAATCCAAAGCGGCGTTCTTCAACGCCCCAGTTAGCCGGGGCTGCCCAGGCATAGAGTGTTACGACGCAATCAAATTCGTTCTTGCCATCGAAGTGCTGAAGGCGCTGCGGCAGGCTAATTACAGCGTCATCATGGGTTCCGCCCATGAATAGGTTTGGGGCAACTTCTGAGTAAAGCGGGGTTTCATCAAAGTACATATAGCTCTCCTTAGTTCAAGTCTTCTGGGTTGATATTGCGATCTTTGCGAGCACGAGTTTTGCGTGAGAAATCTTCAGTCAAACGCTTTGAGGAATAGGCAACTGTTTCGTGCTTTGCCATTTCAGCGAGGGCTTCGATTTCATCGGCTTCAGTGCGAATCAGAGTTAGTGATTCAGCGCTAGCAGCATCGGTAACTGGAATTAAAGATGCTTCAGTTCGTAGCTTTGCTACTGTCTTTAGAAGTCGAGCTGAGGCAGTCTTGGAATCACCAGAGCGAAGTTCTTCGATTGCGGTGGCTTTTTCAGATTGCGCAGCAATGATTAAACGTTCGGCGCGAATAACTGGATTAGCAATTCGACCTGCAGCTTGATCACCGGGCACCACATTGACGTTAATCGGTGTGGTAACTGAGATTTCTTGGCGATCGGCCAGGTTTAAGTATTCGATGGTGATCTCAGCAATTTGGCAGAGGCCAAGTGCTTTGATGCCTGGTACTTCGATGTCGATCATGAAGCGACGGTTTTCACCGGCATAGAGATCGCCCAGTTGAACTACATAGGTGTCGCCATCTTTCCAATGTGGCAAACGTTGAAGTACTTCAATCTGTGGTTGTCGAGTTAGCCCAACAGTTGGGGTTAATCGCAAGACAGTGTTAACGATTGCTTTATCGAGTAGATCTTCGACTTCAGCTGCGATCGCACCGATTGCTTCATCGATGGTGCTAGCAAAACGATGTGCTCCCCCGCCACCTTGGGCAAGTGCTTCAAGAATCTTCTCGTCATAGCCATTTCCTAGACCAATTGATGATGTGGTTACTTTGGATTGCGAGTTGGTAGCTGCAACTTCGGTGAAGAATTTTGGATCTTTCTCGCCGGCATTGGCATGACCATCTGAGATTAGAAGCAGAGTTGAACCACCTACAGCTGGCGTGCGAGTTAGTTCGCGCAGGCCAAGTAGGTAGCCAGCGCTGATATCGGTTGATCCGCCAGTGTGCATTTGGCGAACTGCGCGGCGAAGGGCTGGCATATCGTGATCAGCCATCGTGCGAATAGGTGCGATTACTAAGGCAGTGTCATCGAAGGCGACTAGACCGAAGGAATCTTGCGGAGCTAGGCGATCGATAAGTTTCAGAATCGACTCTTTAGCCGACTCAAGCGGGCCGCCTTCCATTGAACCAGAGCGATCTAGAACAATTTGAACAGCTTGGCCAGGGCGATCTTTGCTCGCCTCATTAATTGGCGCAGTTAGATCGAGCATGAGGGTAACGCGGTCATCAGATTCAAGAGCGACCATATCGAGGTCGAGGTTTGCTTTAACTATCATTTAAGACTCCTTAGTGAGGTTGAGTGGGCGTTCGGTTAACCGAATGAATGGGCCCAAAGTATTTTTAAGATGGAAAGGACCGCTAAAAGCGATTTGTTGTGTGCGTTCGACAAAAGCGGTCTGGAGAGAAGGCAATTAACTGCTTCTTTAGATTGCTTAAACCGATGGCTTTGCGGAAATGCCAGCTGAACTAGGCGTAAATCTTCCGCGGAGTTAGTAAGGCCTGGATTGGCGGCCTTGCGAGTAGCGAGCTAGCTGAGAGTAAGCGGGTTGAGCGTGGTGAAACGGTGCATGGAGCGCAAGTGAGTAGTTGTAGAACTCATTTTTGCCTCCTTTGTTAACTGTATGTAGCAATTATAGCAGACCCGACTGACAAAACTTTAAAAGCTTGGTTAGAGGAACAATCCAATAGCCTCAGATAAACTTTGCAGATGTCAGAGATAGAGCTATTCAACATGCGCGAGGAGAGCGTCCAGGTAGTTTCTACTATTTTGGAGAATAAGTTTCCAGATGTGAATGATGAAGACTTCAAAGGAATTCTCTACTGCTGTGATGTGCTCGACGAAGTTTTTCAAGGTGCTGAGTCGAATTCCGATTTTAAAGGGCATCCAAATTCACTTGAAGATGCGTTCACAAAACTAATTGAGTTGCTATTGACCAGTAATGATTACAAGCTTCTTTTTGGGTTTTTTGACCTCATCGAATTTGGCACAGATAGTGAGTCAACTCGAACGGCATATTTTGATACCTATCAGGACTTTTATTCTGATTTTAAGCAAGCTAAGAAATTAATGACTTCCCGAAAGAAAAGTGGGCATCTATAGTATCTTGTCCGGAAGTAATGCTTGCCTCACAGGATTTTCTTAATCTCTTCGTAACCCTAAGGTTTGGGGCTGACATGTTCAAGAGTCTAGGCTCGAATGGATTATGTCTATTAGGCAAAATTCCTATGATTGGGTGAGATGCGCGAAATAGGTCACCAATCAGAATTACCTGAACTCCCCCGAATGGTTTGGTTGGCTTAGGGCCATATTTACGTAGGGCTTTATCTACGCAATCCATTAAGTCAGCCCGCACCATAGAGATTTCATCGATTATAAGCGTTTTTAGATTGCGCATTATCTTCTGGCTGCGTGGGTGGTACTCATTACTTTCAATGTGCTCGAAAGTGATATCAGGCAAGAAGCCAAAGAATTTGTGAATCGTTGAACCGCCTACGTTGATCGCTGCCACTCCTGTTGGGGCTACGACAATGAAGGTGTCTTTGAGAACCTCTTCGCGTAGATAAGTAAGAAGTGTTGATTTACCTGTGCCGGCTCGACCTGTGATGAAGATACTTTTGCCAGCGCTAACAGCGTTGATTGCTGTTTGCATCTCAGCGCTGATCTCAAAGTTTTTAGGCAGGACAAGGGTTTGAACCTGTTGTGGCTCAGCGCGATCGTTCTCTATATCTGGCACTAGTACTGCATCCATCGACGTTCTCCGCCGCCGCCAAATGGAACCGGAGCTCCGTAATGTCGGTAGTCGTGATGAACATAAGGCGCTGAAGGTGGCAAATCTGGAACTTTAAACACTTTAGATTTCAATTTGAACTCCTGGCCATTAAAAATTGCTGTAACTGCAAAGGAGTAAGTCTCCCCTGCTGCTAATTTTGTAAAAGTCGCAGTGCAAACAATCATTTTAGCTTCGCGGTCAAAATCAGTCTTGAACCTAACTGACTGGCTATTGTTTTCATTTTCAGAGGACTTCCAGTATTTGAAGGCATCATCTGGCAATTTCAAATTAATCGAAGCTCTAAAGGTGATAGTTGCCATTCCGCCTTCAGTGACTGAGACCTTGCCATGATTTAAAGCAGGTTGAATGCGCGCAAGGTACCGCTCGTATTTTGAAGCGGCAGAATCTAAGCTCTCCAGCTTTTGCTGGCGATCTTCTTCAGAATATGCACAAGCTCTAACCATAAGCTCGTATAGAACCTCGTTCTTATCGCGATCGGCATCAAAGTGAGTTAGAAAAGCTGAGGCAAAATCACCGCGCATCTGGACCTTGTATCCGTTAACTAAATCCTGCATGTCATCGCTGCTGGACGGTTTATGCAACCCTTGATTGAGCTCAATCCGAAATGAGAGTAAGTCTTCTAAAGACAACGCATTATTGGCTTTTCGTGCCAGTGCAGGAAAATCGCTCACTGCCTCATCGAACATGGAGCATGCCAAGTTTTGGAAAAACTCAATATCGGCAATTAGAGAGCGTGCTTGCCATAAGGCTTTGGCTCTGTGGTAATCAAGGTACTTTGCGATATCCCAGATAGTTGAGTCGGGTAGAGGCAACGGAACCGAGCGCACAATTCGGCGCTCTACAACTTTAACTGCGGCCACAACCTTCGTCCCACTTTTTGCTTTGGCCTTCTTTGGCTTCTTCTTATAGTTCTTTGAGAGTTTAGTCACCTCTTGTATATAAGAGCGCGTAATCTGAAGTTCTTTCTCTGACCAACCACGAAGTTTGAGAATGCTGTTATATGCATCCATTTTCGCATCATTCTTCAATTGAGAAGCATCTGCTTTAAATATCCGGCGCAATATTGTGACTCGCAGGCTTGGTTGAAGCTTTTTATGGCAAGCCAAGTTGTATAAGAATTTTGCTGGAATATTTCTGGCAAGCTCTGGCAAAAGTTCAGTCGGAATCTCTTTGTCTTGAATAACAGCATGGAGTTCTTGTCGTGAAAGGCTTCTAATCCAAACTGTGGTTGATTTAGTGCCATCTAGGATTTCGGCAGGATAGTTCAGCATTATTCAGACTCCATCATCTTCGCGAACTCGCCGAGATCCCAAGTAAGGGTTCTGTCGCCACCCTGAAAACTCTGCTCGGTCGATGCGCGCATTTCAAGGTTTGTTAAGTAGATCTTCTTGCCAGGCTTCGCAAAGGTTGAGATAGTCAGGGTTACTGGCGCTTCTTCGCGATAACCTTCGGCGCAATTTGGTTCACAGACATTTTCAGAATAGATGGCTGTGGCTGTTGCACTATTTTCATTCCAGCTCTGCCACTTGATCTTGTAGATATACCAGCCGCCATCAGCGCAAGTTAGATAGATCGACTCAGGTAACTGAACTGGAATCTCGCAGTCAAATGTCCAGATATTGCGTGCAGCAAGTGCGTTGGGGTTTGGCTCTTCCAGAATCTCAACTGGTTCTTCGCTGGCAGTTGGAGTTGGCGTTGCTGAGGCAGTTTTCTCAGCTTTGGGTTGAACTTGTGTTGCCTGATCGGCATCAAATATCTGCCAGCCCACTACGCCAGCGATCAATAACCCGGTAATGGCAAGTGCGGCAACCAAGTTTCGATTAATCCTCATCATTCATCGTCTCTTCTATAGTTGCAATGCGACGCTTGATTTCATTGGCTTCAGCAACGCGACCTTTTATTACCAAGATATTGGCGATCTCTTTTTCAAGTTCGATTGCTAGTTCCCAATCAGTATCACGGGCATGAACATTCATGCTTAGTGCCTGGCGCAGATGATCTTCAGCTTCATCAAACTCGCCTAGTAACACTTGGGCGCAACCCAGGCGGTAGCGAGCCCAGGTCTCTAGTGGTTCATTTTGAGCACTTTGTGCAAAGTCCAAACACTTCTGGGCATGTGTTGTTGCTTCAACGCCGTTCTTGAGTTCGATGTAGGCAACTGCTAGATATTCATCGCAGTAGTAAACCTTCTCAGGTTCTTTGGCTATCTTTAAATAATTACGTGCGGCTGTCATGTATTGCAATGACTCTGCGTACTTTTCCATTTTAACTAATGCAAAACCACAGTTGTAAGAATCAATGCCCATTGTGAATTCCGTTGTATCTGGATTAACTTCAGCGATTGCATTCTGGTGACATTGCAAAGACTTTTCATATTTGCCGGCGGCAAAGTAGAAACGACCAGCATCGCGCATCATGTCGGCAGCATCTGATGGGCGCTCATCTTTTAAAAGATCAACAGCGCGTAGTGCGAGTTCGGCAGCCTCTTCATCACGATCAAGTTTGCGTAGTGACCAAGAGATACCGTCATAGACATGCATTAGTGCTGATGTACTCGCTTCAGCACCTAGTTGCTCATAGATCTCTCTGGCGCTTTCACAAAGAGCTAGCGCTGCTTTGTGATCACCGCGGTCATAGGCAATATGACTTAGGGCAACAAAAGTTTCGGCACGTTCGGTGCCTTCGGTATTAGGAATGCGCTGCCAGAGTTCTTTCTCGTCTTGCTTTTCGTTCTTCGACACTTATGTCCTTACATCTTGCTAGCTAGTAACGGTGAAATTACTTGCAATCACCTAGTTGACGGTGACATGTGATGCGGGTGCGGTAGCGGGGTCTGCCTTTGCCTGCGAGTGATCGGGATTGCGGGGCTTTTTGGGGGAAGCGAAACCTAGCACAGGTTCTCGAACATCTGTTCGGAGAGGTAGAGGTTCCGCTAGAAGAGTGTTGGGTTCATAGGCTCAAACAGCCGCTGGTGGTTCGTGGCGGGTAGTTGGTGCAGAGGCTTTGCCTAGCTTTCTAGGCGCAGCCCCTGCCCCACTAATTTTTTACTCTTCTTCGGTTTCAACAACCATGAGCTCGCGGAGTTCATCCATTAGCTCATCAAGATTTTCTTCAAATTTATCAACCCAATCATCGGCGAGCTTGATGTTCGTTCTAATCGGGGTGTGGATACGACGCAGATTTGCGAGTCCATCAAACTCACGTTGCAGTGATGCGATCACTCGCTCGATTGCGGCGAAATCTAGCTCTCCTTCTTCTTGCTCTTGCGAACGAAGCACAATCCAACGAGACCATAAGTAGGCCATGCGAATTAAACGTTGATCAGGATTTTCATCATCTAGAACGATGATTAATTTATTGCCATCGAATTCTTGCCATGCCGGTTGCTTAGTCATATCGATACCGCGCGCATCGGAGACAAAGATGCCGCAGATAGCTTCGCGATTAGTCATCGCGTCATCTAGTTCAGAGGCTACCTTGTCGCGCTTTAAGCGACCATTTGTTGCTTTGTATGACTTATCAGTTTTAGCTTCCCAGACAACGCGAATCTCTTCGTTGTTGGTAACGGCTGGATTAATTGTGACAACTTCATCGCCGGTCTTATTGCCAGATGGTGAAGCAAAGTCGCCAGTGAATTGTGCGTCATCGCCATGGACAACTGCTTCGAGTTGGATCATTTGATCTAGCAACTCTTCGAAGTCGATACCCTTTTCGCGAGAGTTGGCATAGCTTTCTGCTGTTGCTTTCTCACCAGCAGACTTTGCGAGTAGCGCAGCTAATTGATCATTGATGCTGTGGAACGGGCTAGTTTCCTTGGTTGGATCAAGCTCTGCAATAACTTGATCGATCAGCTTGGTCTTAAGCAAGTTAATCAAAGTGCCTGGCTTATTTTCGCCT
>Ga0304730_1001484_pt1 | contig 17627 bp, 11 predicted proteins | sample M_130628_MF_Meta_FD_190474 | JGI IMG/M metagenome (GOLD analysis project Ga0304730, IMG submission 190474) | Freshwater microbial communities from Lake Montjoie, Canada to study carbon cycling - M_130628_MF_MetaG (v2) (version 2) | ecosystem: Environmental > Aquatic > Freshwater > Lake | place...
GCCGTCCGCATCGTGGAGCGTGAGGAGCGGATCGAGGAGCGAGCCGAGAGACTGCGCCGTGACAGAGACCCGCAGATGCTCCCCAGCCTTCCCCGCGAGCCGGAAGACATCGACATCCAGCGGCCGCTCGATCCCCCCGAGGATCGAGAGCGGCGTTTCCGAAGGCAGCGAGAGACCTTGAGCCTTGTCAAACCCGGGGTTCGGTTCGACTTCGAGGAGTCCCCGCTCCGCCGCGAGCAGCGGGACGCAAAGCGGCGTCTCGCCATGGGGAGCGACGAGAACGATCACCATCTCGGTCGGAGGGGGGACGGGGAGATCGGCGCTGAAGCGGAGCTCGAGCTCGACCTGCGTGTCACCGGCCTTCTCGGCCGAGACACCATTGGGGAGGCCCACCTTCCCCTGGGAGAGGAGCATCGCGGTGACGCCGGACGTCATCGATCGCACCTCCGTCACCCCCTCGAGGCGCAGCCCCCGGGCCCTGACCTTCACCGGCTCGCCGACGACAACGCTCAGCGGCACGGTCAACAGGACTTGTGGCGGCTTTGGCGCTTCTTCAGCCCGCAAGCCCGCAGCAACTCCGAGGCCCGCCATGAACGCGATGCACGCCACAAGCGCCCACCGACAGGCCCCCACCCTGCCCTGCGAGGCGACCACCGGGAGCCGAGCCCACCAAAAGCGCTCCACGGTGATCAGGCTCCAAAGAGGTCAGGGATGGGGCGGCCGGCGTCGAGGATCTCGACCGGTCGGCCATCGGCGGTGAAGAGGTGCTTCCGTGGGTCGATGCCGAGGGAGGAGAGGATCGTGAAGGCGACGTCGGCGGGGCCCACCGGCTTCTCGATCACCTGGCCACCGTCGCGGTCGGTGGCCCCGATCACCGTCCCTGCCTTCACGCCGGCCCCGGCGAAGATCAGCGAGGCAGCCGGGCCCCAGTGGTCGCGGCCGGCGTCCTTGTTGATCTTCGGTGTCCGGCCAAACTCCCCCATGCAGACCAGGAGCGTCTCGTCGAGGAGTCCGCGTTGCTTCAGATCATCCACCAGCGCGGAAAAGCCGAGATCAAACTCGGGGAGTTTCTTGTCGAGCCCCTCGAAGATCTTGGCGTGATGATCCCAGCCGCCGTAATTGACGGTGGCGAAGCGCACCCCCGACTCGACAAGCCGTCGGGCGAGGAGGCAACTCTGGCCAAACGTATTGCGCCCGTAGCGGTCGCGGACTGCATCGGGCTCGTTCTCGATGGCGAACGCCTCACGGGCCCGCGACGAAAGCACCATCGATGTCGCCCGGGCCCGGTATTCGTCGTAGGAACGGATGGCGTCGTTCCCTTCGACGCGGGCGGCGAGGCGGTCGACGGCGGCGAGGAGCGACTGCCGCCGATCGACCCGAACCTGCGGCAGCGACTCCGCAGGGAGGAGATCGCGGACGCGGTAGTTCGCTTCGTGCGGATCCCCCGCCTTGAACGACTCGTAACGCCCCCCGAGGAAGGCGCTTTTTCCCAGCTCCCAGGTGAAGGAGGGATTGCGCGGGATGGCAACATACGGTGGCAGCTCGCCGCCGAAGCCACATTCGTGGGCGGCCACGGCGCCGATCGCGGGCCAGTCACCAAATGGCGTCCCGAATCGGCCCGAGAGGACCCAATTCGTGGCCGTCTCGTGGTGGTCGTTGGTATGGGCGCCGCTGCGCACCAGACACACCGAAGATAGCGTCTGGGCCATCCTCGGGAGGATCTCGGCGATCCGCACCCCCGGCAGGCACGTGGAGATCGTGCCGTACTTGCCCCGCACCTCCTCGGCCGCGTCGGGCTTCGGGTCGAAGGAGTCGTGGTGCGAAAGCCCGCCACCGAGGAAGACGAGAATCACCGACCGGGCCCGGGCTGCCGGCCCTCCCGCCGCCTCGGCAGCAAGAAGCTCGGGCAACCCTAGCCCGAGGGGCGCAAGGCCCCCGACGCGGAGGAAACTGCGCCGCGAAAAACCAGCCGTGGCTGCCGATCGGCCGGTCGTGATGTCGTACATCGTGGCTGTGTGGCGGCAAAAACCGCCCCCCAATCAGTGGTTGAACGTGAACTCTTTGGCATTGAGCAGTGCCCAGAGCAGGTCGCTGGCTCCTTCCCCCCGATCGGCCCCCGACAGCGCGGCATCGACAGCCGCCCGCTCCGCTGGAAGTGGCAGTCGGCTGACTGTGGCGAGGAACAGCCCCTCGACGAGCGGATCGGCCGGGCCGGCTGCCGTTGCCGCGAGAAGTCGCGCCAGAGTGCCGTCGTCGCGACGGATCTTCCCGAGGATCGTGTCGCTGTTCTGGAGATGGAGAAGCTGCGGGAGGGTGACATCGCCCGAGCGTTCGCAGGCACAGGCCGTCACCCGGTCGGAACGGCCGAACGTGGCGAGGAAGTAGGAATCGGCCTGCGGGCCCGGCAGCTGGATCGCGCGCGTCCCCTCCGGCACCCCGGCGAACGCATCGGGGACGGCCGTCGCCTTGGCGATCGCGTCGGCGAGGACCTCGGCGGGGAGGCGGCGAGGGTAGTAGTGAGAATGGAAGCGGCGGTCATTGGCGTTGGCGGCGGTGGTATCGGAGGCGAGCTGGTAGGTGCGCGAGTTGACCATCAACCTCATGACATGGCGGAGATCATGACCGGAGCGGACAAACTCCCCTGCCAGGGCCGCGAGGAGTGGCGCGTTGCTCGGGGGGTTGGTGGCGCGGAGATCGTCGACCGGCTCGACGAGCCCAACGGCGAAGAAATGCTTCCAAAGCCGGTTGACGATCGCCGCCGCGAAGGCGGGGTTGTCGGGGGAGACGATCCACTCGGCGAGAGACTCGCGCGGGTCGGCGCCGGCGGCAATCTCCGCGGCGCGCCGATCGAGCCCCTGCGGCGGCAGTTGCCGTCCCGTCCGCGGCTGCGTGGCGGTCACCGCCGCGCTCCTGGCCTTCTCGATCTCTCCGGCGAGCTGCTCGATCTGCTTCCCCTTGGCCTCGATCGCCGCCGGATCGGCTGGCTGCCCCCCGTCACCGCTCGGGGTCATGAGCTTCGCCAGCTCCTGCTCCACCCCCCCCTTCTGCCGCTCGAGGTCGCGCTGCTGCCGCGATCCGACCAGGAGCAGCGTCGCTCCTTCGGCCGGCGGCCGCCGATCGAGGGCCACGCGCGAGAAGAAGGCCGTGAAGTGGTAGTAGTCGTCCTGGGTGTATTTCTCGAGCGGATGGTTGTGGCAGCGGGCACAGCCGATCCGCACCCCGAGAAAGGCCTGAGCGGCGGAGTCGGCCGCCTCCGATTCGACTGCCTGCTTCTCGCCGACCGTGACAATCCACCATCCCACTGCCGGCGCGGCATCGCGGGCCGTGAGCAGGTCGCGCGCCAGGTCGTTCCAGGGCCTGTTGACCGCGACCTGGCCGCGCAGCCAGACGTGGAACGATCGCACCCCCTTCACCCCGCGGACATCGTGATCCCGCTCCTTCCGGTTCTGGAGGAGATCGGAGAGCTGGAGCGTCCAGAAATCGGTGAACTCCGGTCGTTCTAACAGCCTTTCCACCAGCAGCGCCCGCTTGTCGGGGGAAGTATCGGCGAGAAAGGCCCGCACCTCCTCTGGATCAGGGAGCGTGCCGACGAGGTCGAGCATCAGGCGCCTGAAGAACGTGGCGTCGTCGCAATCATCCGCCGGGGGAATATGGAGGGCCTGCAGCTTCTCCATCACATGGTCGTCGACGAGGTTGAGCCGAGAAGCATAGCGCTCCGCCGCCACCTCCTGCGGAAACGGGCTCGAGATCACGACGGTGTCGACGAGGCCAGCATAGGAGACGACGACCGCCACCTCCCCATGCTGCTCCCCGCGCACAACACCCTCGGCAGAGACCGTCGCATAGGCGGCGTCGTTGGAATGGAAACGGGCAAGCGCCGTCACCTCCTTCTCGGCGCCGTCGCTCCAGGTGGCCCTGGCCACAAGTTGCCTCACTTCGCCAGGGGCGAGCACGATCTCCTTCGGTGTCACGCTGACGGCCACGACACGCCGCTCGTCGGCGACCGGGCCGGCGGCACCGCCGGCGATCCAGGCGCGGAGGGTGCCGGCCGCGGCGCTGTCGCGCGCAAACAACCTTCCCCCCCCATGCGGCAATCCGCCGGTGGCTTTGAGAAGGAGAAGGCTCTCGGCCGAATCGAGCCCCCCGATCCGCCGGCCGTATTCCTCGGTGACGAGCGCCGCGTGATCGGCCTCCGGGGCGTAGCCGCGCAGCGACAGCCGAAAGCCGTTCTGTCCGGCGAGCTTGCCATGGCAGCCGCCGGAGTTGCAGCCGAAGCGCGTCAGCACCGGCTCGACGTCGTTGACGAAGCTCGGGCTCTCGGCGGCGCACGTGCCGCACGGCTCGAGGCAACAGCCCATTACAAAAAGAAGCCCGATCGCCGCCCAGTGGAGCTTATCCATTTATGCCATGACCCCGTGGTGGACGTGGCCCGCCACGTCGGTGAGCCGGAAGTCACGGCCGGCGTGCCGGTAGGTGAGCTTGAGGTGGTCGATCCCCAAGAGCCACAGCATCGTGGCGTGAACGTCGTGGATGTGCATCCGATTCTCGACGGCGTAGTAGCCATACTCGTCGGTGGCACCGTAGCGCTGCCCCCCCTTCACGCCGCCGCCGGCCATCCACATCGTGTAGCCGTCGGGATTGTGATCGCGGCCGTCCTTCCCCTGCGCCACCGGCGTGCGGCCGAACTCCCCCCCCCAGACGACGAGCGTGTCGTCGAGGAGCCCACGGCGCTTGAGATCCGCAAGCAGCCCGGCGATCGGCTTGTCGACCTCCGACGCCTTCTCGGTGTGACCGGCGAGGAGATCACCATGTTGATCCCACTGCACTTTCGCGTCGCTGTGGGTCACCTGCACGAACCGCACCCCCGCCTCGGCGAAGCGCCGCGCCATCAGGCACTGCCGGCCAAAGTTCTCCGTCCGCGCCTCGTCGATCCCATAGAGCGCGAGCGTCTCCGGCGTCTCCTGGGAAAGATCCTGGAGCCCCGGCATTTCCGCCTGCATCCGGAAGGCGAGCTCGAATGATTTGAGCCGGGCATCGAGTTGGCCATCGGCCGGAAGCCCTGCCGCCCCGTCGAGCGACGACAGGAAATCGAGCTGCCGGCGCTGCACGGCCGTGCTCCAGCGCGGATTCCCCATGTACTTCACGCGCGCTTCGGTCGCCGGCCGGCTCGCGACACCGAGCGGCACCCCCTGATACTCGGCCGGGAGGAAGGCGGAGTTCCAGTTATTGAGGCCGCCGTGAGCGAGCGTCGGGCAGATCGTGAGGAAGCCGGGGAGGTTGTCGTTGTCGGTCCCCAGGCCGTAATTGACCCAGGCGCCCATCCCCGGCCGGACGAACGTGTCGCTCCCGGTGTGGAGCTTGAGGACGGCGCCGCCGTGGGCGGAGTTGGTGCCGTGGCAGGAGTTCAGAAAGCAGATGTCATCAACATGCCGGGCGACATGGGGAAACAGCTCGCTGACATGGATCCCGCTCTGGCCATGCTGGCGGAACTTCCACGGCGACCCGAGAAGATTGCCGGTGGGGGCAAACTGGACCCGCGGCTTGTCGAACGGCAGCTCTTTGCCGTCGTCAGCTTGGAGCTTCGGCTTGTAATCGAACGTGTCGACCTGCGACGGCCCCCCCTTCATGAACATGAAAATTATCCGCTTGGCACGCGCCGGGACCCGATACGACGCGTCGGCGGGAGGGAGGGCCGCGGCCGATTCGCCGGCGAGCAGCGCCTGCGCGGCAAGCCAACCAAACCCAGCAGCACTCGCGCGGAGCATCCCGCGCCGGCTCATTGCCGGGCAGCAGTCGCGGGAGTGGGTGTCGATGGGGGGCATCGCCGGCGGGATCCTTTGGGGCCGATGGGGGATTCAGCGAACAAACAAAAACTCATTGCCGGCCAGGAGCGCCTGAGCGACCGCCGTCCAGGCCCGCAACATCCGCTCCCCTGCAGCGACGCCATCGGCCGCCAGCGCCCCCTCGAGGTCGCGTACCGCCTCGGTGACAAGCCGCGCCTCCGACTCCGTCGGCATCCTGCCGCACACACGGCGATAGAGGATCGTGGGGCGTAGGCTGGCATCGGCCGGTGCCGCGGCCAAGATCCCTTTGGCGAGTGCCTCGGCACAGCCGAGCTCAAACTCGCTATTGAGGAGATAGAGCGCCTGGGAGGCGACCGTCGACGTTCCCCGGTTGCCGTTGGGGACCGCACCATCGGTGCAATCAAACAGCCAGAAGGCGTCGTAGAGATGGTTGCGGATCACCGGCAGATAGATGCTCCGCCGCGGAGAGTCGTACTTCGTGCCGTCGATCGAGGTGTGGTCGAAGAGGAAGGCCCGATTGGCGACATGGAGCATCGAGCCCCCCATCGTCGTGTCGAGGAGCCCCGAGACCGCGAGCGTGGCATCGCGAACGCTCTCCGCCTCGAGCCGACGGACCTCGCCGCGCCAGTGGAGCACGTTGGTGGCATCGACCTCCTCGGCCCGACTCCTCGTCGCGGTCGCCGCCGGATCACTGGCCAAGCGCCAGGTGCGCGAGCGGAGGATGAGCCGGTGCATCTGCTTCACCGACCAGCCCGATTCGACAAACTCCACCGCCAGCCAGTCGAGCAGCGCCTGATTCGTCGGCTTCTCCCCCTGGAATCCGAAGTTGTCGGTCGTGGGGACGATCCCCCGGCCGAAGTGCCAGCGCCACAGCCGATTGACAAACACCCGCGCCGTAAGCGGATGACGGGGATCAGTGAGCCACGCCGCCAATTCCTTCCGCCCGCTCCCCGCTGGCGGCGCCGCGAGCGCCCGGTCGATCTCGAGCACGACAGGCACCCCACGGCTCACCCGCCGGCCGAGGGTGAGATGGCTGCCACGGACGGCAATCCGCGCCTCCTCCGCCACCCCCTCCTTGACCCCCATTGCCGTCGGTAACTGCGGGAGCGCCCCTTCGAGCTTTTTGACTTCCTCGCGAAGCGTAGCGAGCTTCCCCTTCACCTCATCGGGAAACCGCTCCTCGGGGATCTCTGCAGGAGCCGCAGTGCTCCCGGTCTCGGCAGCCGCGCCGCCCGCTGGCGCCGCGGCGCCGGCCTGCACGAGCGTCGCCCGCGTCCCGGCCACGAGATCGTCGATCTGCTGCTTCTGCTCCGCGAGGCGTTCTCGCGCGGCGGCAAGGGCTGCCTGCTCCTCGGGGCTGGCGACGTCGTTCTCATGCCACTTCGCGATCCGCGCCAGCGACTCCATCGTCTGCGTGCTCTTGAAGACGCCGGCGAGCGCGTAGTAATCGGCTTGCGAGACTGGATCGAACTTGTGGTCGTGGCAGCGAGCGCAGCCGAGCGACAGCCCCATGAACGCCTTGCCGGTCGTATCGATCTGCTCGTCGATGATGTCGGCGAGGAGTTTTTGTTGGTCCCCTTCGGCCAGGACTTTGGGCCCCATCGCCAGAAAACCGGTGGCCGTGAGCAGCTCCGCCCGCCGCGCCGGGGACATCCCCTCTTCGACGAGGAGATCACCGGCCAGATGCGCCCGCAGAAAGGCGTCGAACGGCTCGTCGCGGTTGAAGGCGGCGATGCACCAGTCGCGGTAGCGCCAGGCGTTGCCGTGGGCGATGTTCTCGTCGAGGCCGTTGGAGTCGGCATAGCGGACGACGTCGAGCCAATGCCTGGCCTGATGCTCGCCGTAGCGCGGCGAGGCAAGGAGCCGCTCGATCACCCGATCCCAGGCCTCCGGCGACTCATCCGCCAGGAAGGCGTCGATCTCGTCGGGCGTCGGCGGTAAGCCCGTCAGCACGAACGACGCCCGGCGGAGGAGCGTCGCCTTGTCGGCGACAGCGGCCGGCTCGATCCCCTCCACGTCAAGCCGGGCGACCACGAAGGCATCGATTGGATTGGCGACATGGGCGGGATCTTTGACGGCGGGAGGCGTTGCCCGGAGCGGGGCCGTGAGCGACCAGAAGGCCCGCTTCGCGACCGGATCGAACGGCGGCTTCAGCACCGGCGTTTCGATTGTCCCGTCTGGATGATGGGCCCCGCCGTCGATCCAGCCCCGGATCAATTGAAGAGCCTCGTCGGCGAGCTTCCCGTCGGGGGGCATGGCGAGGGCCTCGTCGGCATAGCCGATCGCGCCTCCGAGGACACTTTCCTCCGCCGATCCCGGCACGATCACCGGCCCGGCCTCCCCACCCGCCGAAAGCCCGGCGAGCGAATCGAGCCGCAGACCCCCCTCCTGCTTCTCCGGGCCGTGGCACGCCACACAGTGCATGGCCAGAAGCGGGGCAACCTTGGCGGCAAAAAACTCGGGGCTGTCGGTCGCAGGCACGGCCGCCGGCCCCTCGGCGGCAGAGGTCCCGATCCCCGCCAGCCCTGCAAGGAGACACGACACCACCGCGGTGCCAAAAGCGCCCCATCGACTCGTGGTTGGGAAACGGGCAGGTGTCAACGAACTGGCCCCCGATCGGTCCGCCCACGCTCTCTTCCCACCCAAAAAACCAACGGAGCAGACTGCCTAAGAATACCACCGGGAACCCCACTCCGCCGCGCTGGTTGGAGAGGCTGAAACGCCGAAAAAAGGCCTCGGCGCAAAAAAAAACTGCCGCCCCCTCGCGGGGGCGGCAGCCATAGAGAGTTCGTCAGCAGGGAGATCTCAAAACCGACTCCCTGCAGACGGGCTGCGGCAACGGCAGACCCGTCGACCCGCCATCAGCGGCGCAGCCTCCTGGTACAGTCGCTATGCGTCACTGAATCACCTCCTTTGGTTACGAGGAATCCCAGCCGTCGCGGTGCCTGCACGCACGCCGCCGCCGGGTGGCTTTCTCCCCAGCCGTCACTGGGGAACGATCGGTCGGAAACGGCCGAACCGGTGCTTACCCGGTCGGTCGTCCCTTTCCAAAAAAAAGTCTAGCCGGGTCGGTTCCGGAAGGCCAGATTTTTTTCTCGACCCCCCGGTCCGCAGGCCGATTCCACCGGACGATTCGACCCGATCAGCCCGACCGCGGCCTCGAATACGTCCGGCCGAGATAGATGTCGGGAAACTGATCGGAGTTCGACCGATCGAGATCGGTCGGAAAGACCTCGTCGCGGGGTACGAATTTCCCCGCATGATCAGCCCGCCGCACATAGCTCACCTCGAGGACCGGCGGGAGCACGAGCCCCCCGATCCACACCGGCACCACGTTGCAGTTGCCGTGGACATGAATCGGCTGGTGCGTCACCGCGAGCTTCCCGAGCGCCGCGCTGATCCGCGCATGACCCTCCGGCGTGAGCGCATCCCCCATCCCGTGGAGCTCCACGGCAATCTGCGAAAAGCTCGCGAGCGTCTCGCTCGACACCTCCTCGAGTACCGGCCACTCCGCCCCCTCGATGTCCATCTTGAGCACGAGATCGCGGCGACCGAGATGCCCGTTGTCGGCCAGCACTTCCTCAAGAGTCTTCTGCCCCGCCACCGGCTTCCGCCCCCGGATCCCCGTGCGGAAAAACGTTGCCCGCGGCACCGGCTCAGGCAGTCGCTTCACTGTGTGGTCATAGAGAAACAGATCAATCCCCCGCCCCGCGACATCGACATCCCACGACACGTCATGCCCCACCCCGAAGCTGTAGCCGGCCGTCACCGTCGGCGGCCGCATCGTATCGAGCATCACATACCCGCCGTCGATCTCCCCGCCGACGCGCACCAAGGGCGTTCCCTCCACGCGACAGGTCTGCAAGAGCTTCACCACGCTCGCCGCCCGCGCATACTCCGGGAGCGCGCGGACATCGGCCGGATCCGCCGCCGCATACTGGATCGCGTTGCCGAGGAGGAGCACGTCGCGCTGCCGATTTTCGTCCGCCACCTGCAAATGCCGCAGCACCGCATCGGTTCCCAACAGACCACGGATCGCACGCTTGACGGGATCGAAGATCGATGACATCGCAGACAGATCCTGGGAAGAAGCCTCGGGCAGGGAGGCCAGAGTCTGCCCCACCAACCATCCACGACGGAAGAGCGGTTCCCGGGGCCAAGCCACCCCGCAACCGCCCCCTCACCCCGAAGTCCGGTTCATCCAGGTCATCGAAAGCTGCAACACCGTCGCGATCGACACCCAGACGAAATACGGCCCCTGGGCCACCGCCACCCACGGGCTATGGCGCCACACCGCTCCAATCATCCACAGCAGCGTTCCCCAGATGACGAGGATGTCGACCGCCGCCAGCGGCAGATTCCGCATCCCGAACTGGATCGGCGTGAAGGAGAGATTCGCCGCCAGATTGATCGCAAACGGCACCGCCACCAGCCACGGCATCCGCCCCCGCCCTACCTGCACGAAGACAAACAGGAACGTCACCGCGATCACCGGATAGAGCATCCCCCAGATCGCCCCGATCGTCGCCGGCGCAGGCGTCCACGACGGCTTCCACAACCCCTCATACCACTCCATCCAATCCATCGTGAGTCTCCTGCGATGCGCGAGCCTGTGGGTGCCGCCTCGTTGCGGCGGCCAAACACAACCTTAAGGCAAGACCCTGTCCGGTGACAGAATCACCGGGCCAATCCAAGACGTCACAGGCCCCGTCTTCCCACAAACGCTCTGCAGCGAGGGGTCGCCCGTGCTCCGAGAGCCGGCCTCGCCGGTCAGCGCAGCCCGGAGGGCGAAAGCGCAAGCGGCGCGGAGAGAGCGGAGGGCAGGGATGCCCTCCGCGAGCGTCCGGCGACGGGGCACGGGCGACCCCGAAGCCACGCTCGGGCCAGTATTCGAGAAGCCCAGATGTCCTCGAACCGCCATCGGCTCGGGCGGCGGCCGACCCCCCAAAATCGATTCGCCCCCAGCACAAATCCCTCCCGCCACCGTACTCCCTGAGGGAACAAAAAAACCACAGCCCGCGGGCATGGCCACTCGCCGGGCTGCCCGTCTGCGCCGTACGTCCCGGGACATGACTCCCGGAGGAGCGTTCTCCCATGGTTGCCGCCCGCAAAAACCTGCTCCGCGAAATCCGCCGGCTTGCCGTCCGCGACGAGCTCCGGGCGATGCGCACCCGCGGCCAACTCGTAGTGCCGCTGATCCTCCCCACCCCCGCCAATCCCGGGGAAAAAGACGCCCCTCAGCCCCCGCGCCGCCGAATCTGAAATCGAGCGCGTCGAAATCGGGGCCTCAGAGCGTGTAAACAGCAGTGGATCTCCAGTCCCCTGCCGCACGGCCGAGGCGCCCCGTGGCGTTCCCCACCACCGATCCGGGACTCCTCCGGCAGCTCAAGGACCCCGCCGAAACCTCGGCCTGGGATCGGTTCGTCGCCATCTACCGGCCGGCGATCGTCGCTGTCGCCCGGCAGCGGGGACTCGCGTTTGCCGATGCCGACGACGTCGCTCAGGAAGTGTTCACGGCGGTCGCAGGCGCCGTCCACCGTTTTGACCCCGATCGTGAAGACGGCGCCAGCAGCGGCCCGCGGGCCCGGTTCTCCACCTGGCTCGCCACGATCGCCGAGCGCAAGACGATCGATGCCCTCCGTCGCGCCCGTGTCCGCCCCGCGTCGGGCCACGCCTTCGAGGCGGTCGCGGCGCGCGACAACGATTCCCGCCTCCTCCGCTTCGAAGTCCGCAGGCGCCTGTTCCTGACGGCAGCCGCCGACCTCCAGACCGCGGTGAGCCCGACGGCATGGGAGGCGTTTTGGCGGACGGCGATCGACGGCGACTCCGCCGAGCGCGTGGCGAAGACCCTCGGCATGACCGCGGGCGCGGTCTACGCCGCAAAGGCGCGAACGATGCGGAAGCTCGTGGAGCGGATCCGGGCGCTCGAATCGGAGTGGTCGATCGATCCATCCACCTCCGGCCAACTCGACGGGGAGGCGTCATGAATCCGCACGACACCACGCTCCCCCCTGCGTGTGCCGACGACGCCGCGCTCGAAGCGATCGTCTCGGGATCGCTCGCACCCGATCGGGAGCGCGCCCTCGAAGCCCACCTCGGCCGCTGTGCCGCCTGCCGCAGCCGGCTCGATGCGATTGCGGCCTCTCCCGAGAGCTGGTCGACGGTCCGCGAGCAGCTCTCGGCCGGCGCCGAGGCCGACGGGGAGGATGCCGTCCCGCCGATTCCGGCACTGGCGTCGCTGATCCAAAAGATCCTCGCGCCGAGCGACGACGAGCGGATGCTCGGCCGCCTCGGTCCCTACGAGATCACCGGGATCATCGGCTCCGGCGGGATGGGGATCGTCCTCAAGGGGCACGACCGGGCCCTCGACCGCTTCGTCGCCATCAAGCTCCTCAGCCCCCATCTCGCCTCGAGCGGCGCCGCCCGGCAGCGCTTCCTCCGCGAGGCGAAGGCCGCGGCGGCGGTCGTCCACGACAACGTCATCGCCATTCACGGTGTCGACGAGTTCGCCGGCCTCCCCTACCTCGTCATGCCCTACTGCCGGGGCACGACGCTCGAGAAGCGCGTTCGCGATGCGGGCCCGATGAACCTCCGCGAGATCCTCCGCGTTGGCCTGCAGACGGCGCGGGGCCTGGCCGCGGCCCATGCGCAGGGGCTCGTCCACCGCGACGTGAAGCCGGCAAACATCCTCCTCGAAGATGGCGTCGAGCGCGTCCGGATCACCGACTTCGGCCTGGCGAGAGCCGCCGACGACGCCAGCCTCACCGTCACCGGCCTGCTTGCCGGCACGCCGCACTACATGTCGCCGGAGCAGGCCCTCGGGAAGCCACTCGACGCCCGCAGCGATCTGTTTGCGCTCGGGGCGGTGCTGTTCACGCTTGCGACCGGAAAGCCGCCGTTCCGGGCCGAGTCGAGCCATGCGGTGCTGCGGATGGTGACCGACGTGGAGCCTGCCGACGTGCGCCTCGCCAATCCCGACATGCCGGCCTGGCTGGCGGCGATCATCGGCCGGCTCCTCGCCAAGGATCCCGCCGCCCGGTATCAATCCGCGACCGAAGTGGCGGGGATGCTTGAAGCGTGTCTCGCGCACGTGAACGATCCGCTCGCGATTCAGCTGCCGCCCGAGGTCGTTTGCGCGGCTCCAGCAAAATCCTCGCCGGCAGTACCGGCCCACGACCATCAAGCCACACCCCGAACCTTCCTCGCATCCCTGAGGCGAATCATGTCCGACCAACGGCTCCTGTCGATCGCGGCGCTCGTCATCTTTCTGATGGCGCTGCTTCTTCCCTGGCCGATCCTGGCCCTCGGCCGTGCCGAGCCGGCGATCGTCTACGCCGTCATCGCCACGCTCACGAGCCTCCTCTTCGCCTGGCTCGGCCGGCGCGACTCGCTCGGCCGGCTCGTCCTCAAGCTCGCCGGGACGGCGGCGATCCTCGGTGGCGTCGTCGTGGCCTTTTGGGTCCTCTCCGATTCGATCCTCTCCGGAGGGCGCCACAACGCCGAGCGCGTCGCCGCGATCACCGCTCAAAACCTCGCCAAGCAAGCCCAGATGGAGGCAATCGTCGGAACACGAGAAGCCATGCAGCCGATGTCGATCCCGGTGCCAACTGCCCCGCGCGTCGCCTCCGGCCCCGATCCGATGCCGATCGTGAATTGGCCGGCTGGCCGACAGCCCGCGGCCGAGATGCCGGTGCTGACGGCGACCGTGCCGGCCAACGCGCTGCCAACGGTCGACCCACTCGCGACCCCGCCAACCCTCCCTCCCGCTGCCGGCAACATTGCACCGATTGTGCCGGTCGAGCCACAGCGTGTGGAGCTCCCCGTTCCGGTCAATCCGGAGTTGCTCCCCACCTTGCCGACCCTTCCCCCGTCCTCGGACCTCCCAGCGGCCAACCCAACACGGGCGCTCGTGCTCCCACCCGAAGGAGACCTTCCGCCGCCCGTCGATGGGAGGATCGTGCCGGCCGAAGACTGGGACATCATCCGCCAGCAGTGGGAGTCGAATCTCGAGATGACCGATGAGTGGCTGGCTGACGCCCGAACGGTGGCGAGAGGACGGATGACTGTCCGTGAGCGTGTCATCGATGAACCGTTGGGCTTGGAGGTATGGCAAGACTCCTTCAAAGACTTCGAATTCGGCCCCGATGAGCCACCTGCTGCGGAGCGGTTGCTCTCCATCGACAGCCCAACGAACTGGCAGAAGGAGCTCACGACCGCGTTCCGGGGCCGCTCCGTGATGTCGATCATCGAGGAATCGGGCGTCCGGCAGGTGGTCGAGGCGGGGAACACGATCACCGTCACGACGGACCCGGAGCCGGGCGACGGCTACGAGCAGCGGTTTCGGTTCACGTTCGACCGCGAGACGGGAGCCATCCAGGCCAAGTCGCACGAAGTCAGGTTCCGCAGAGCAGGGCGATTCCAGCGCATGAACCTCACCCGGGCCGGGGACTTCCGCCTGGTGGCCTCAGGCGTCCCCCTCCCCCATCGGATCACGGTGGAACACTCCGATCTCATCTCCTATCCAGCGGACGAAATCGCCCCGCTCGCCCGCTCAATCAGCATCGACATCGCCGAGTGGAAGCCGTCGCCAGAAGGCACCGAGGAAGGCGAGGATCCTCAGGACCCGGCCGAGGAGCGGGGCGACGACGAATCGACCGAGGACGAGGAGAATCCCGGCCTCGAACCGAAAGAAGAAACGGACGACGCCGAGGAGGCTCCGGAGGCAAACCAAGTCGGAGTAGACCAAGCTGACATCCCCGACGATAGACTTCCTTAAGGGACTCGATCGACAACTTCCTGCGGGGGACTCTTTCCATGACTGCAGCCCCTTCGGACACTCGCCACGCCGATCCCGCCACCCGCCTCGTCGCCATCGCCCACCCGCGTGACGACATCGAAGCGCAGCTGATCACGAATCTCCTCGCCGATGCCGGCATCGAGGCGATGGTCACCGGCGGGGCGCTTGCCGGCTTCCGGGCCGAGGCCCCGGCCAATGTCTGTGTCGTCGTGCGGGCAGCCGATGCCGAGGCCGCAAGCGAGGCGCTCGCCGCCGCGCGGCCAACGATCGACGAGGCCGACGTCGGCGACGACTCCCCCGCCGATACGCAAGCGCCAAAGATGCGAGCTCTCGACGTCGTCTTCCCCGCCGCGCTGCTCCTCGGTGCCGTCACGACGCTCGGGATCTTCGGCTGGTGGCTCGCGGGGCTGCCAGGATTGGAGGCCGCGCCGCTCGACTTCGTCATCGCCTTCGGCATGCTCGCACTTCTGTGGCTCGTGTGGCAAAAGCGTCGGGCGTGAGAAAAAGGTGCCAGCCACCATTTGCCGGTCGCCGCAGGCGACACGGCCCCGGCCGGAGGCCGGGGTCTTCAGACAAATGGTGGCTGGCACCTTTTTCATGTGACGTAGACTTTGGGGCGGCCCGATTCAGCCTGCCCCGAAGAGCCCCCATGGCCACGAGCCTCCTCCTTCTCCTCGATGACATCGCCAGCGTCCTCGATGACGTCGGCGTGATGACGAAGGTGGCGACCGCCAAAACCGCCGGCGTGATCGGCGACGACCTCGCCCTCAACGCCCATCAGGTGACCGGCGTCGAGCCGGCCCGCGAGCTGGCCGTCGTGTGGCGCGTGGCGCTGGGGTCGCTGCGCAACAAGGCGATCCTCGTGCCGACGGCGCTGGCCCTTTCCTGGCTCGCCCCCTGGGCCGTCGGCCCGCTCCTCATGCTCGGCGGGGCCTACCTCTGCTATGAGGGGGTCGAAAAACTTCTTCATTCGATTCTTTCGGGGTCGAAGCATCGCCATGGCCGCGTCGCAGCGGATCCCGATCGTCACGCTGATCTCCCCGCAGCGAAGTCGCCATCGACCGTGGAGCGGGACAAAATCGCCGGCGCGGTGCGCACCGATTTCATCCTCTCCGCCGAGATCATCGTGATCACACTCGGCGTCGTGGCGGGGCAGTCGCTCGGAATCCAGCTGGGGGTGCTCGTGGCCGTCGCGCTGATGATGACCGTCGGCGTCTACGGCCTCGTCGCGGCGATCGTCCGGCTCGACGATCTGGGGCTGGCGCTGGCGCTGCGTGGCTCGACGGGGGTGCGGGCAATCGGGCGGGGAATCCTCGCCGCCGCCCCTTGGCTCCTGCGCGGGCTGTCGATCGCGGGAACGGCGGCGATGTTCCTCGTCGGCGGCGGGATCATCGCCCACGGCATCCCGGCGATCCATGAGATCACGGCGATCACGTCGTCGTTCGCCGGCCATGGGGCGGAGGCCGGGGCTGCCGGTCATGACGGTCATGCCCCGTGGTGGGGATCGCTGGCGTCGCTCGGAGCTGAAGCGGCCGTCGGAGTCGCCGCGGGCGTGCTCGCCGTGATCGTCATCGCGCCCCTGCAATGGCTCCGCTCCCGGGGGGGAGCCCCTCGCAGCCAGGCGTGAGAGGCGTTCCGACAGTCCGCCCCCACCCTGATGGAACAGGCCCCCGGGCGTGGGTATCCTCGGCACCACCCGGGGAGGATCACACCGCCCGGCGGACACCCCCGGGGAGCAGTCTGCGATGGCAAAGAAGCGATCGGCAAAGCGGCCGGCAGCCCCTCGGGCGTCGCGCCGCTCGGGCTACCGGGTGACGCTGCGAACGCCCGGCGGGGGGCGACTCACGCTCCGTCTCCATGGGAACGAGTTCCACCGCGAGACGGTCCGTTGGAATGTCTGGCTCGTTTCAACCCAACTTCGCAACAACGTCCCGAAGCCGGAGCGGCGCCGTCAGGCACGCGACCTGCTCAAAAAGGTGTCTCGCGCCGGTGGGATCTCCGAACAACGGATGAACGCCTTCCTCCATCGGGCGGCTCAAGACGGGATCGTGCAGGTCGAGACCGACTGGGAGGGATTCTCAGCGCCAGACACCGATCGACTCTTCCCCTGGGAGGAGACGCTCGCCCTCGCCTGCCGCGACGCCGCCGGGGGGGCGGCCCAGCGATTCCTCGTCGTCCGCTGGCTCACGCGGAAGACCCTGGTCGCGCCCACGGCCTCCGGCCCGGCCGCGATCATCGTCTCGCGCGATGCAGCCGCCGCCTTCGGCACCGACTCCGAAGCCCGCGTCGTGCGCCGTTCCCTGGGGGAATCCGTCCGCGATTCGCTCGACACGGTCGGCTCCCTTGACGAGCTTCGCCGGTGTCTGCGGCCCCAGGGAAACGATCCTCCGCGGATCATCCATTGGATGCTGCGATCGGTCGACAAGGGGATCGTCTTCGATGCCGACGATCTGACGCTGTCGCTCGATGGTCCGCCGGCGCCGGGGAGCCGGGGCCCCCGGGCACTTTCCAGCGACCAGGATGTGGCCGAGGTCCTCGCCGCCCACCGCCCGGCGCTCGTGGGTTTGAGCTCCTGCTACACCGGTCGCCGTTTGGCACCGTTGGTGATCGGCGCCGGGGCCGATCTGGCGATCGGAATCCACCACGAGGCCGAGGATGCCAACCTGCCGGCGTTCTTCGCGACGTTCTACGCCGCGTGGCTCGCCGGAGCCGATCCGATCGGGGCCCTGCGCCGGGCCCTCGCCTTCAACCGCGATCAGCCCGATCATGACGCCCTCGGGGCAGTCACCCTCTGGTCGGCCCACGACCTGTTCGTAGCCCCCCCGAAGCCCCCGAAAGGGGCACCGCCCCCATCCGCTCCGACCACCAAGGTCGTCGTCGCTGCGCCCCATGAAGGCCTCGTGTTCGACTGCGAGCCCGAGCCGGCGCTCAATTACTCGGTGCTCCACTGCAGCCGGGGTGGACTCTTCCGCCGCTTCATTGTCACCGCCCTCGATCGCCCCCCCACCGACCCACTCGACATCTCG
>Ga0304730_1001486_pt1 | contig 17621 bp, 20 predicted proteins | sample M_130628_MF_Meta_FD_190474 | JGI IMG/M metagenome (GOLD analysis project Ga0304730, IMG submission 190474) | Freshwater microbial communities from Lake Montjoie, Canada to study carbon cycling - M_130628_MF_MetaG (v2) (version 2) | ecosystem: Environmental > Aquatic > Freshwater > Lake | place...
ATTTTCACGCTTGTACCAAAAGAAAAAGCGATTTTGATTTAACTTTTCTTCTTTTGTCTTAACTGTTTTTATGGGTTTTAAAGTATAAGGATGAACACCGGTGTAATAAATAACTTCAGCAACGGTCATTGGTGTTGGCGTAAAATCCTGCACTTGTTCCAATTGAAAACCCATATCTTTAGTTTCTGCGGCTAAATTTGCCATATCTTCTTCTTCGCAGCCAGGATGAGACGAAATAAAATAAGGGATAAGTTGCTGTTTGAGTCCGTGTTTTTCCGAAATCTTATCGTATTTCTCTTTGAATTTATGGAAATATTTAAACGATGGTTTGCGCATTACCCTTAATGTAGCATCAGATGTGTGTTCAGGTGCAACTTTTAACCTGCCGCTCACATGCCTTGTTATTACTTGCTCGATGTACTCATCGTGATTGCCATCTTCATTGTTTTTGTTAAAATCATCTACCAATAAATCGTAGCGAATACCAGAACCGACAAATGCCTTTTTCACTTTTGGATGTGCATCAACTTTGCGATACAAGTCCGTCATTGGTTTATGAGAGGTATCCAAATTATTACAAATAACAGGATGAATACAACTTGGGGAAGTGCAACGCGCACAAATTGCCTCGTCTTTGCCTTTCATTTTATACATATTTGCAGATGGCCCTCCTAAATCAGAGATATATCCACGAAATTCAGGGTGAGCAACCACTTCTTCGACTTCCGCCAAAATAGATTTTTCACTTCTCGATGCAATAAACTTTCCTTGATGCGCAGAAATGGTGCAAAAGCTGCAACCACCAAAACAGCCTCTGTGCATGTTGATTGAAAACTTAATCATGTCGTAGGCTGGAATAGGCCCACGTTTTTTATATTTTGGATGAGGTAAACGCGTGTAGGGTAAATCAAAAGAGCGGTCTATTTCATTTTCGTCCATTGTTTTGTAGGGAGGATTAACAACTAAAATTTCAGCACCGACCTCCTGAGTAATTCGATTTGCTTCCCATTTATTAGATTCTACTTCTACAATTTTAAAGTTTGCAGCATATTTAATTTTATCTTCAAGACATACTTCGTGACTTGCTAATTCAACCGTTTCCCAATTTTTATTTTTCGGCAAGGGAAGTGCTTTATCTTGAAGAAAGGCAACTTGTTTTAAGGTTTTTGCTTGATCAAAAGGAACTCCTTTTTTCAAAAGTCGCAGTAACTCCCGCAAAGGTTGGTCGCCCATTCCATACACTAATAAATCAGCTTTTGAATCTACTAAAATACTTGGCATTAATGCATCTTTCCAGTAATCATAATGCGTTACGCGTCTCAAAGACGATTCAATGCCACCAAGAACAACTGGGACATCTGGAAAAAGGTCTTTTAAGATATTTGAATAAACAATCGAAGCATAATCTGGTCGAAAACCCGCTTCGCCACCCGGCGTGTAGGCATCTGTAGAGCGCAAGCGCTTGTTTGCAGTGTAGTGATTGACCATGGAATCCATACAACCTGCTGTAACACCGAAGAAAAGTTTTGGTTTTCCGAGTTTCTTGAAATCCCTTAAATCGTCTTTCCAATTTGGTTGGGCAACAATACCAATTCGCAGACCTTCATCTTCAATGATTCGACTAACAACTGCCGTTCCAAAAGCAGGGTGATCAACGTATGCATCGCCAGAAATAAGGATGACATCAAATTCTTCCCAAGCTCTTTTTTGAGCTTCTTTCAAAGACATTGGAATCCAATCAGAAATAGGTCGTTCAGGTAACATACTGCAAAAGTACGCAAAGAGAATTGGAAACTACTAAAAAGAGATTAATCTGCGATATTCACATTTATAGTTTTCTGCTGCTTCACTTCGCCAATTTGAATGATATACTGTCCACTATAGACTGTGCTCACATCAAAATAAGCGATTGTACTTCCCTGATAAATGATCTTTGTATCAATCACTTTACCTGTCAAATCAATTAATTTAATCGTAACATTCTCTTTGATCAAGTTACTTAATTGAACCATCAGCACATCATTTGTTGGATTCGGAAAAACCTTAAGCTCGATAGCTGAATTTTCGGATAGTTCGCTAGTTGAAGTATAAGTGGTAACCGCTTCTGTAATTGCAGTAACTTTAGCTCCTGTTTTTGTTCCGTAAAACGTTGGTCCAACGACATAAGGGTAAGCAGAGTTCCAATTTGCATCTACGGTTGCGAAATAGCAATAAATACCGTTTGGATATTCTGGGGTAATACAAAAACGCCCATTATGTTCATCTAAATAATCTTGTCCTGCCTGTGCGATGTACTCATAATCTTCCCTAAAATATCCCAAAGGATAAGTGGTAGAAACTGCAGGTCCAGCTGTTACTGTTGCACCAGTAGAATAGGTAGTTCGCGTACTAATATTCCGCAATTGATAACTAGATTTAATTCTGGTAATGCCTCCTGTTCCGTCTGTGTTTGCATATCCATAAGCACCATAAATTGGGAATCCATCGTATGCAAATCCAATAAGAGGAGAATGTTGTGTTGCATCAATAGCATATAATCCGTCAGCTGCGTAAATGTCGCAAATGTTTGAAATTACTGTTAAATCTAAATTAAAAGCACTAGGATTTTGGTGGTGATGGTAATTTCCCATAGCAGGATGACCTTTAGCGCAATCAAAACCGACTTTTTCTGCTGGAATTGCATCTCTGTTCCAAACACCATCTCCCATTCCTCCAAGTGGCCCTCCGGCAAGTGAGTTGGTTGAATTCTTCCACGAAATACCATCTCTGTAATCAAATAAAGCAACACCATTTATAAAAATACCGATATTTCCTCCATTTGTATTTATAGGATTACCTGTATTTTGAACAGGATTCAACGAAATCTTAAAAATTGCATTTTGACTCGTTGCTAGCGAAGGATTTCCATCTAAAAAGGGTCCTGTAATGTAAGACGGAATTCCTTTTGTTGAAACATAAACCCAAGAAGCAGAATATTGAACCGTTTGAACATTTGCAGAAACAGCATCAACAATAGGCGTAGGATTTCCATTTACATAATGCCTACCGGTAAGACCTGTTGTGTTAATTAACCAATTCGTTATTGCAGGATTTGTTTGTCCAAATAGTGATATGGTGAACATTAGAAACGAAGGAAGAATTATTTTTTTCATTTGTGTAAATTTTGTTTCTTAATTAGTAGCTCTTTTTTGATTCATCTTGCGGTCAAAATTATTTAATTATTGAATACTTAAATCGCTCATCAAAAAGAAAGGTTTTATCTGTTAATGTTTTTAAAAAAGCCAATAGGTCTTTTTGTTCGTTTTCAGAGAGTTTAACTAGATTTTTTCTTAATTCTTTACTTAGTAATGGATTTGAATAATCTAAAAGGGTGTAATGTTTAATCACATCCTTCAGCTTTGAAATTCGCCCATCGTGCATGTATGGAAAACTATATTCAATGTTGCGAAGCGTTGGCACCATAAAAAGTAATGAATCCCGTTTGTTGCCAGTTATTGTCATTCTTCCAAAATCAAGTAGTTCAGTGTCAATCGGGAGACCATTGGATTTATAATCATCGCTTGCAAAAAATGGTGGTTTATGGCACGAACTACAGAAATTATTAAAGAGACTAAGTCCTTTTTTCTCTTGGTCTGTAAATTCTAACCCATCTTCTCCACGTTTTACCTTATCGTATTTAGAATTCTCCGAAATCAGAGCTACAGTAAATTGTGCAAGAGCTTTTACCAAATGAAAAGGTCGAATATCGTCCGTGCCAAAAGTACGTTTAAATGCTGCCGAATAAATTGGAGAGCGATCTAAGCGGTGCATTAAGGAATCAAGTGCCATATCCATCTCATCGACATGCGTGATGGGATTAATAGCTTGCGCATTTAAATTCAAGACGCCACCATCCCAATGAAATAATTTTCGCCACGCTAAATTAGCAAGACCTGGAGCATTTCTTTTTCCAATTCGTCCCTCAATACCATGACTTGTTTTGTGATCTACATGTGCAAAAGCAGTAAATTGCAAGTGACAAGAAGCACAAGAAATTGATGAGTCACGCGAAAGAATCGGATCATAAAACAAGGCCCTTCCCAATTCAAATTTTTCGTAGTCTAGAGGATTACCTTTGAAATTATAAGTTGGCTTCGGCCATTCTTTAGGTTGATAAAATGGATGAGGAATCCCTTTTTTAAGTGTAAAAGCAAGAATTGAAAAACCCAAAAAACAAATAAATAAGAAGCTTGAACTATTCATAACTCACTTAAAACAGGCAGAAAGACCCTGCGAAATTAAGAAAGCATCTTTACACGGCAACATAATATGATGGTTTTTAGTAAGGTTTATGTTTTCGGAAAACAATTTTTCCAAGTCAAAATAAATGTATTGGTCATTTAAATCAACCTGAATAGTTTGTGCAGTAGCAAAAGGAAAACGATAACCTCCAAGGTGAAATTCAAACTCGTGAGAGTTCGTAGTAACAGTGCTGCTTTCCCCCATAATTTTTAGGTTAATATATCCAGTATTCCAAGCCCAATACATCCCAAGAAGAGGGTCATAAGCATTTTCTAATTCACCAGAAACATTTTTTGAGCTGTCTAAACCAAGCGTAAAAGCGACAGATTCATAGTTTGATAAATTTAAATCATTAAAAAAACTATGCGTAGAGGAATCAGATAAATCATAAAAAATTAGGGTGTCAATTGATGTAATTCTTCCACTTATTTTATCCTTAAAGCGAAAATCGGAGAAATATATTTTTAGTGTAGAAAAGCTTATGGAATCGTTATTCTGGTTTAAATAAACATGCTGTAGCTCAAGGGCTTTCTTGTTCCAAGTAGGAAAGATACTAAGTTGTCCATAACAATTTAAGGAATAAACAATTGACAAGAAAAAAAGGTAGAAGGAGACTTTCATTTTTTATTTCGCGGCCCTTCTTCCAAAACCCTTGTAAAAAAATCATTTAATTTCTCTCTTTCTTTTACGGAGCATTTGCTTTTAATATCCTTAAAGAAAATATAGGTCATTTTATCCAGTTCATATTGATTGTCGCTAATAAGATGTAGAATACTATCTGCCTGAATTTCAGGCAGTTCATTTTCAAAAGAAAAGAGAAGTTTTGAACGAAGTTTTTTTGATTTATCAATTAATTTTTTCTTTTCCTTAAAATGAATTATTTCCATACGATTTATTTTACTTGCTCTTTCTCCTTCAATATTAAGGATATCAACGATTTTTGGACGTTGATGGGGTCTATTATGAAGAATTATAAATGTAATCAAGCTTATGTTGATCACTACTAATATCCAAATTATAAGTTTATGCCTTCTCATTTTCTTTTTTGTTTTAAGTCCATTCTTCGAAATATTCTGTGTTTTCTATGTTAATTTTCTTCGTTTGATTTGAGTACAAAACAGCAAATACATTAATTGAAATTAGCAATACAATGGCAGCTGCGGCATAATAAAATTGTATAATTGGAGCGCGCGACTGATTAGGAATTAGCGCTAATTTATTTGCTAATTCATCTGATACTTCAATTCTTGAAGAAAATTTAAAAATTTCTAATTCTTTCATGTTATTGAATAATAAATTTATGTTTTTGACTGATTTTATCTCCTATTTTTAAATAATAAACACCAGCTTTCAAAGGAGTAGTATCAATAGAATTAGCTCCATTATTAATCGAACCATTTCCCACCTCTTGCCCAAAATAATTGAAAATAACATAACAAGCAGCTTCTTGTTTTGTACTCAATTGGAAATTAAGCTGATTTTTAGTTGGATTAGGATAAAGTATTATTGGCTCATTGGAATTTAATTGTTCCGTTCCGCTAAAAAGTGCCATTAAGGGAAAGCGAAAAACACCTTGTGTATTTGTTGCTGCGATGAGATAATTATCATTAAGCGCTAGATCAAAAATAGTTGTATCTGTCAAACCCGAATTAATTTGTGTCCAAGAATCTCCATTATTTGTAGAGTAAAAAACTCCTCTTCCAAAGGAACCAGCAACAATTAATTGTTCGTTGCTAGCAAAACCTCGATAAGAACTGGTTGGAAGCCCACCTGAGAGTAAGGCCCAATTAGCGCCAAAATCTGTCGACCGATATACTCCTGTACCAATCGGACCAGCCGCAAATAGAGTATTTCCCTTGCATTCCATAGCTCTAAAACCGGATGAGCTTCCTAAACCGTTATTGATTGAAACCCAGTTTGCCCCCCAATCAGTGCTTTTATAAATCCCTGAATTTAATGTTCCTATGTATAAAGTATCTTGCATTGCGGTAATAGAACGCACATCTGTTCCTGTTAAACCCGCTGCATTCCAATTATCACCATTGTCTTCAGACTTATATACGCCTCCAACACCAACAAGAAATAATTTTGTGCCTACATTTAGTATTCCATGGTTTAATAAGTTGGAAATACCTGAACTTGTTGACATCCATGTTGCTCCATTATCTGAACTTCTGAATACTCCTTGACTAGTACAAGTATAAACGTAGTTGTTATTTTTTGCAAAGCCTCGTGTAGGACCTACAGCATCGTTTCCATTATTTGATAAAATATAATTTGCTCCGTAATCTGTTGAAAGGTAAGCGCCTGTCGATCCACCTGCAAAATTATACATACCATTTGTTATCAATGACTGAATATTTAAGCCAGCAGTGCCAGCAGCTTGTTGCCATTGACTGAAACTAGTAAATGAAAAAAATAGCGCAGAAGCCAAAAGAAAAATGTTAATAGTTGTTTTTTTCATTGTTATGGTTTTAGTTAACACTATTTAAATTAATTATTTTTTTCAAATTCACTCGTGCTCTAAAAAGCAATGATTCTACTGCTGAAATTGATAAATTCATTGCTTCAGCAATTTCCAAATAACTAAATTCATCCATTGCAAACATCGTAAACGCAATGCGTTGGTTTTCAGGAATACGCTGCAAGATATTTCTCATTTTTGTTTCTTCTTCATATTGAATAATTTCTTCATCTGTATTTTGAGCACTGAGGTAAAAGTCCACTTTCTCAAGTTGAACGTGAATCCCTTTTCGCTTTTGTCGCAGCTCTCTCCGTATTTTTTCTTTGCATTTATTTACCGTTATACTGTAGATCCATGTGGAAATTTTACTCTCTCCTTTAAAATTAGCAAATCCTTTAAATACTGAAAGAAAAACTTCTTGTGTAATGTCTTCAGCATCTTCTTTGTTTCCTGTTAAATGATAGGCTAGATTTAGTACTTTCCCAGACAACATGAAGGTTAATTTATTAAACTCCTTTGTTTCACCGTTTCTTAATTTATCTATGTCCACCATGAATCTAACTATTTGTTGCTTAATTGTTTGGAAACTTGCGCATAGGCAAGATTAAAGATGCAAATTAATAAAATAGCTGTTGTAAAAAGAGCAAGATACTGGGGAATTTATACATAAAGTAATTCGCTAATTGTGTTTACGACTTGGTGTTAGGTTTCTTCATCAAAAAAACTGACGCTGAGGTACAGTTAGCGGTTTGGATTAATGATTATTTGTGTTAGCCACATATATTTTATACATTTTCCTGTTCCAATTATAAATAATGGCGAAACAACCGCTTATTAAAATGCTATAAATTAGTGCCACGCTGTGGATATGTTTATAATAATCAGTATGGTTTATAAGTAACCACATAATTGTCGAGACTAAACCCGCAAAAGAAAGGCCTTGTGTCAAATTATGTCCCATCCATTGATTGAATCTATTTATATCTTTTGGAAACTTATAAAGTAGTGAGGTCCACTTGTCTTTACGCCCTAAATAGGTAAAGGCGATGAATTCACTAAAAGTATAACCTTGTTCTTTCGGAAGAAGGTCTTTTGGTTTGAAAACACTTATATAATAAGCATAAATCAAATAAATTGTTAGCAGTCCAATTGTAATTAAAAGAGGCGTCCAAGTCATGCCGAGAACAGAAACAAGAGGATTACTTTCTTTGCTTAAATCAGGTGTTAGTTGGTTTGTGCAATAAGCATCATAACTTCTACTGAAAAGTATCCATGCAGTCGTAATTATAAATTTTGGTTTTTTAGTCATTTTTTGATCTTTTTATTAAATATTTAATTCTCTTTTCTGTCGTAAAAATGGGGGGAATTATACTAGCTTATATGGCTGCTTTCTCCAATAAAACAATTAAACCAAGTTAAGCTCAATTAATGATTTTGCTGTAGCTTGAATTGCTTCTTTAGATGGAATTGGCGTAATATTCAAGTCTTTTTTCATTTTTTCATTGCTGACATCATATAGAAATCCCAAATCATTTTTAATAGAACGAGCAACTGGATTAAAAAGTGCAAAGAATTTCATAAACCAAATTGGAAGTTCCCTTGCCTTTACTTTATTTTTGTATTCAGGGCAGACCTCAAGAATAGCCAAAGCAAGGTCTTTCATCCATAAAGCAGTATCTACTAAGGCATATCGCTGACCAATGGAAACTTCGTTTTCTAAAGCATTGAAATGAGCCGCGGCAACATCTCTTACATCAACCATTGACATTCCCATTTTAGGCATTCCAGGAAACTCACCTTTCATTATTTTTAATATTGCAATTGCACTCGTTCCAAGTTCTTTGTTTAAAAGCGGGCCTAATACAAATCCTGGGTTAATAACGGTGATTTTTAGTTCCGGATTTTCTTTTGCGAAGTTCCACATATCTTGCTCTGCAAGTGTCTTACTTTTTGCGTAGGCACTAACAATATTTCCACTAGTAAGATTTGTAAAATCATGTTCATTAAAATTTGTTTTTCCGCTTTTATGTCCATACATGATGGCAGCAATCGAAGAAGTTTGAACTATCCGCGAAATTTTGTTTGCCAAAGCTGCATCCATAACGTGCTTTACTCCATTTCGAGCAGGTATAATTAAATCGTCTTCGTGTTTTGGTAGTTCCATCGGAAATGGCGAAGCAACATGTAAAACGGCAGTACAACCTTTCATGGCTTCTTGCCAATTATCTGGGCTATTTAAATCACAATGATAAATAGTTAACGATTTTAAGGCGTCCTCACCTAGTTCATTAGCAATGATTCTTTTTACTTCATCTTCTTTTTGCTGACTTCGCGTTGTTCCGGTAATCTGATACCCTCTCTTAATTCCTTCGATGGTAATGTGCGTTCCGATAAAACCAGAGATGCCACTAATAAAAATATTTTTCATGCTTTGTTAATTAATATATGTTTTCTGCAAAATGACCTCTAAGTTATACATTTTAAAAAATACTATACAAATATAAAGCTAAACTATTGTTCGAAAACTAAGCAGCTAATTTATTAACTCAGATTACAAATTAGTAAATGAATACTAACACTATAATGGAAATTATATAGCTTGAAAAATCAAATTCTTATATTAAAAGTATTTTTTACATCGTTTTAAGTTACTTTTTTAATTGAAAGTTAAACCTGATTTTTATTTACGATCAAGTTTCATTTCTTAGATTTACACTATAAATTTTTAGTTAAAAATGGAACGTCGAAAAGTTTTACGCCTCTTTTTTGTTTCAACTTTAGCAGCAGTTATTGCGCCTAAATTTTCCTTTGCTCAGTTCAATCAACTTGAAAAATTAGATTTTTCAAGTTTAGATTTTGGAACAGATTTCAAATGGGGCGTTGCTACTGCAGCATATCAAATTGAAGGGGCACACAATATAGATGGGAAATCACCCTCTATTTGGGATACTTTTTCGCATAAAAAAGGGAGCATTAAAACAGGTGAAAATGGCGATATTGCATGTGATTTTTACCACAGTTATGAGAAAGATTTGGACTTATTAAAGTCCTTGAATATGACTGTTTTTCGCTTTAGTATTGCTTGGAGTCGTATTTTACCAAATGGTAGTGGAACACCAAATCAATCGGGACTTGATTTTTACCAACGAGTGATTGATGCCTGCTTAGCTCGTGGAATTGAGCCATGGATTACTTTATATCACTGGGATTTACCACAAATACTCCAAGATAAAGGTGGATGGAAGAATCGAGATGCTATAGTGTGGTTCTCTGAATATGCCAATTTGCTTACAAAAACTTATGGTGAAAAAGTTAAAAATTGGATGGTATTTAATGAGCCTTCTGCATTTACTGCTTTGGGTTATCTTATTGGTTACCATGCTCCCGGATTAAAAGGGTTAAAAAATTATTTGCCAACTGTTCACCATGTCTGTTTGTGTCAGGCAGAGGGAGGAAGAATAATTCGTAAAAATGTCGCTAATGCTAACATAGGAACTACTTTTTCATGTTCTCATGTGGATGTATATAAAAGCGAAGAACGAGATGGAAATGCAGCAAAACGCTGGGATATGCTATTAAATCGTTTGTTTATTGAACCTGCTTTGGGAATGGGATATCCAACTGAAAGCTTACCGATTTTGAGAAAACTTAACAAGTACATTCAACCTGGTGATCTTGAGAAATTACAGTTTAACTTTGACTTTATTGGAGTTCAAAATTATACGCGTGAGGTTGTAAAAGAAAATGCCTTCATACCATATATGAAAGGATTAGAAATTAAGCCTGTTAAACGAGGTGCGATGGAGATAACTGAAATGGGCTGGGAAGTCTACCCAGAGGGAATTTATAAAATCTTAAAACAATTTGCTGCTTATCCTGGAGTCAAAAAAATCTTTGTAACAGAAAACGGTTGTGCTTTTCCAGATGAAGTTGTTAATGGAAAAGTTAATGATACTAAGCGAATTGATTTCTACCAACGCTATTTAAAAGAAGTTTTACGAGCGAAAAAGGATGGTGTAAATATCGGGGGATATTTCAGCTGGACTTTACTTGATAACTTTGAGTGGAGCGAATGTTTTAAACCTAGATTTGGATTAGTCCACGTTGATTTTAAAACACAAAAAAGAATTATCAAAGAAAGTGGCTATTGGTTTAAAGACTTCCTTCTTTCTCCTTAAACATCCGTGCAAAAAAGACCTTGTTTTTATCAAAATAGACATCTGTGTGGAAACGTATAAATTCACCATTTCCATGAAGAGTAAAACCTTCAGATTGAAAGACAGCTAAATGATAATAAGGTAAAACCCATGAAAACCGATGATTTCTTTGCGAAATATGCACTATAATACCCTTTGGACGCAATTCGATATTACTATAAAGTAAGTTTGAATTACGCTGAAGTAAATTTTCAAATCCACGACTATACCCTTTTACACACATTCGGTGTGAACCAATTCCTCCCATTCTTAATCGTACTAAAAGTGAGAAAGGCTTTCCTACAAGATTATTTATTTTTCTTGCTAAATCTGGTATTATAGCTGTGCTATCGATTATCATTAATTAAATAACAAAATAGTAATGAAATAGTTTTTATCTATTTCTTAGCACGCTAATTAAGATATTATCTTTACTCTAATCCGTCAAAAAGTCAAAACTACTCAGTTAAAAATCTAACATTAGGTTTAAACAATATAACTAAATTTGTATTTTACTTATTATTTAAAAATGACTGAAAAGAAATCGAAACTAGCAGTATTAAAAACGAAAGAAACAGCAGAAAGTGTTGAAGAATTCATCAATAAAATTAGCAAGGAGGAGCTGCGAAAAGATAGCTACATTATTTTGGAGATGATGGAAAAAGCAAGTGGGGAAAAAGCAAAAATGTGGGGAACCTCCATTATCGGTTTTGGCAATAAACGCTATAAAAGTCCAACAAGTGGAAGAGAAGTAGATTGGTTTCTTATAGGTTTCTCACCCCGAAAAGCATATTTATCTCTCTATCTTATGATAGATCACAAAGAATATGAAACACAAATAGAAAAATTAGGGAAATATAAAACTTCTGGGGGCTGCTTTAACATCAAAAAACTTCAAGATATTAATATAGCTATTTTGAAGGGTTTAATAGAAGTATCATTGTAAAATAGAATAATGAACTTCTCAATCTGCCTTAACTTTGAGCTCGTACTTAATAGTACGCCAATTTTTTGAAAGTGTTTTTACCTGCTGGATTTCTATTCAGTTGGTTCAATATGAATTAAAACATGTCCTAATTGGGGAATGTCATTTAGTAAAGTGTCTTTGAGCTTATGTGCTATTTCGTGACCGTTTTTTACAGTAATGTCAGCTTGAACAATTGCGTGTAGTTCAACGTGATATTTCATTCCTGCCTTTCTGACAAAACATTTTTCAGTTGCTACAACACCGGCACAGGTTAGAGAAACTTTTCGTATTTCGGCAACAAGGTCGTCATATAGATGCTCGTCCATTATCTCTCCAAGTGCAGGTCTGAAAATTTTATAACTGTTGTAAAGTATAAAGCCAGAAGCAAATAATGCCGCCCAGTCGTCTGCTGTTTCATAGCCTTTGCCAAAATATAAAGCAATAGAAATACCAATTAGTGCAGCAATTGATGTAATTGCATCGCTTCTATGATGCCAAGCATCAGCTTTTAAGGATGAACTATTTGTCTCCTTTGCTTTTCGGATTACTAATTGGAATGAGATTTCTTTCCAAATAATTAATGGGATAAGAACAAATAATGTCCAAATTTTAGGTAGTTCGTGTGGTGTCCCTATGTTTTCAATGCTTTCATACGCAATGATTGTCGCAGATGTAATAAGAAATCCAACTACCAAAAATGTAATCAAAGGTTCTGCTCGTCCATGACCATAAGGATGATTTTTGTCGGCTGGTCTGTTTGCATATTTTAGTCCGAATAAAACCAAAAAGGAAGAAAAAATATCTGCCGTTGATTCTATTGCATCTGCAATTAGTGCATAAGAATTACCAAAAAAACCTGCAAGTCCTTTAATAATTGCAAGACTTGTATTTCCAACGATACTAAAATAAGTAGTTCTTATTGCTGTTTGTTCGTTAGTCATTGTTGTCTTTTAGGGTTAAAGGTTTGAGTGCAGACGATAGTAAACCTGTGTTGCCACTGCTGTAGAATTATAGCTATTATATGCTGTTTATTATCTTTTCTAACCCTTATACCAGATTAATTTGATCCTAGCTTAGCTCGAACAAGACAAAAATACTATCTTTTTTTACCATTTAGAAATTTGTGATAAGGAGTAAAACTAAAATAAGTAAGGTCTTGAAGTTCTATGAAGAGTTCTTCTTATCCTTACTTAAAATTTTTAATTATCCTCTTTTCAACATTCTATTTACTAATTCGGGGAAACGATAAAAAGATATAAGAATCACTATTGTTTGTATAACGCAAGGCACAACAATAGATTGACCATGTTCTAAATGAGTTGCGATTGCTCCTCCCATATAAGCAACTAAAAGTAATGTTCCTAAGATTCCAGTTCGTGGGAATATGAAAAGAAGGATACTCATTATTTCAATTATCCCTAATAACTTATATGTATTTGAATCCAAACCAAACGATGTTGCCATTTCAAGAGATTTTGCATCAGCAGTGAATTTACTCATTGCACTTGCAACAAATACAAAGCTATTAAGCCGGTTAAAGACCAGCAAATTATTTTATTTGTTTTTTCTGACATAGTATTATTTGTTAGTTATTTAGACTTTACAAAATTGAAATTCAGGTTAAAGCTTACCTCATCAGAAACAACACCATTGGCGCCATTAACTTGAAAATCTGATCTGTTTATTTTACCCTTTATTTTAAATCCTGCTCGTTCATTGCCATAATTATCTTTCACTTCTCCACCGTATGCTACACTAAATGACATTTTTTTAGTAATTCCATGAATTGTCATTTTTCCTTCTAACTTGTAGGATTTTTTTCCCGTTTTTTTGAAAGATGTACTACTAAATGTCATTGTTTTGAAATTAGCAACATCAAAGAAATCAGCTGATTTTAAATGATTATCTCGGGCTTCAATTTCCGTATTGATACTGGATACATCAACACTGAATTCAAATTTCGAATCTGAAAAGTCCGCAGTTTTACTTTCAAATGTTCCTTCATATTTTTTAAATTGACCTGTAACTTCTGAAATTCCAAGGTAACCAACACTAAAATCAATGGAAGAATGCACATTATCACATTTCCACTTCGTTTGAGCATAATAAAAAGTACTAGAAGCTACTAGTACAATAGATAGAATTATTTTTTTCATAGATTTTTTTTAGAATACAAAGATGCCGTTAATTACTATCTAAAATATAGTTATTACCTGTAGGTAAGTAGTTACCTGAAAGTAATCAATTTACTCTAATTTTGCAAGATGAATCAAAAAGATCAAGTTTGCCAGCAAAAATTAATGGCCTCCAGGGATTGTTTAGAGGTTATTCAGGGAAAATGGCGCATTCCAATTATAATTTCGTTAACACACGGAAACAAACGATTTGGCGATATACAACGAGATCTTATTAATATATCTCCAAAAATGTTATCCCAAGAATTAAAAGCCTTGGAAACTAATAAATTAATTAGCAGAACATTGTATGATAGCATGCCTGTTACGGTTGAATATGCACTTACACCACTCGGTCATTCCATGAAAAATTTGTTGGATGAGATCCTTAATTGGGGTATCCATTTTCGGAATGAGGTTATTGGAAAATAAAGGCGGGATTTGTATGCTATAAGATTTGACTACAGATAATTACTAAGCTTTTTTTTCGGTTTCTCTTTTGTAAACAAATCTGCGGTGTAGTTGGAGTATAGTTCAAATAAAAACTCTATCCGTTTGGCTACTCTAGGCTCTTTAAAATAAAAAAGCCATTCATTTCTGAATGGCTTTTCTTAGTAGCGGGGGCCCGACTCGAACGGACGACCTTCGGGTTATGAGCCCGACGAGCTACCAACTGCTCCACCCCGCAATATATCTTGTTTTATTATAGTATTGAGATAACTTGCGCCTACAAAGATACAGCTTTTTTTGTGTCTTCGGCAAATTGAAATAAAAAATCCACTATTTTACTTCAAACACTTGAAATAATCAAATGGCTCTTGACACGCCGAGCATTGATAATGAGCTTTGCAAGCTGTACTTCCAAATTGACTGATTAAGCGCGTATTTTTTGAATTGCAAACAGGGCAAGGAACAATGGTTGGCGAAGAAAAAAGAAAGCTCTTATCCTGTTCATCTTCCGGTGGTGCAATTCCATACGCTTTTAATTTTTTTCTTCCATTTTCTGATAACCAATCCGTAGTCCATGCTGGTGAAAGTGTTGTTAAAATCTTAACCGAATTAAGTCCCCTTTCTTTTAATTTAAGAAGAATTTCTTCTTCCATCGTTTGCATTGCAGGACATCCGCTATAAGTCGGAGTAAGGGTAATCTGCCATGAGTTATTCTCAAAAGAAACATTTCTGACAACTCCTAAATCTATGATTGATAATACAGGAACTTCTGGATCACTGACTTCTTCAAGCCACGAATAGATTTCTTCTTTTGTTACCATTCCATGTTAGGATATGCGCGCTGCATGTACTGTAATTCAGCCAAAAGATAACCCATGTGTTCGGAATGGCGTCCTTTTCTTCCACCTTCGAATTGCCAATTATTAGCAGGAATTTGAAGTGTTGCTTGTTCAAAAACAGCTGTAACATTGGCATACCAGACCTCTTTTATTTTACTAAACTCTGGAATAATTCCTAGCTCCCCTAATAAAGTATCTGATTCATCTGTAAAAAAAAGTTCATCTGTATAGCGCCATAAGTTTGTCAATGAATTTTGAACACGTTGATGAGATTCTTCTGTACCATCTCCCAGTCGAATGATCCATTCTGATGAATGCTTAAGATGGTACTTTGTTTCTTTTAAGGATTTCTCAGCTATTGCAGCTAATTGCTTGTCTTTTGAAAATTGCAGCATTTCAAACAATGGCTTTCTAAAAGCATCAAATAAAAATTGACGCATCATTGTATCGCCAAAATCCCCATTTAATTGTTCAACTAACAAAATATTACAATACTCTTTTTCAAGTCGCAAAAAAGCTATGTTATCCGCATTTCTGTCTTTATTTTCAATAAGTGCAGCGTAATTAAGGAGATTTGTTGCTTGTCCAATTAAATCCAAAGAAATATTTGTTATTGCAATATCTTCCTCTAGAATTGGACCATGGCCACACCATTCTGCAAGTCGCTGACCTAAGATTAAGCTATCGTCGCCTAAGCGAAGGGTATAATTAAAAAGTGCTTCGTTCTTTGTCATACTTTACATGTGTGAAATGCCATCTGGCACATCGTAAAAAGTTGGGTGACGGTAAACCTTTGTATTGGAGGGCTCAAAAAGCATATCAGCATCACTGAAATCTGAAGCATGGATATTATTTGATTCAATCACCCAAATTGAAATTCCTTCTGATCTTCTAGTGTAAACATCACGCGCATTTTCTACAGCCATTTCAGCATCCGCAGCGCGTAAACTTCCAACATGCTTGTGATTCAATCCTTGCTTACTTCGGATGAATATTTCCCACAAAGGCCAATCTTTATTTGTCATATTCCTTGTATTTACTATGCTGATTTCTTTATTGCTCGTTTTGCAGAAAAAGCCATTGCTGCTTCTCGAACCCAAAGTCCATTTTCTTTTGCTTTTCTTCTGGCATCTATCCTTTCTTTATTGCAGGGACCGTTTCCTTTTACTACTTCGTAAAATTCATTCCAATTGATTTCGCCAAATATATAATGTCCGCTTTTTTTGTCAAATTTCAAGTCGGGATCTGGAATTGTTAAGCCAATTAAGGCAGCTTGTGCAACTGTTGCATCAACAAATTGTTGGCGTAAATCATCATTTGAAAAACGCTTTATTTTCCATTTCATCGACTGTTGAGAGTTAGGAGAATCGTCGTCACTTGGTCCAAACATCATTAAAGCAGGCCACCAAAAACGATTTAGAGCATCTTGAGCCATGTCTTTTTGCTCAGGAGATCCATTCGCCAATTTCATCATTATTTCAAAACCTTGACGCTGGTGAAATGACTCCTCTTTACACACACGAACCATTGCACGCGCATAAGGTCCGTATGAACAGCGGCACAAAGGAACTTGATTCATAATCGCTGCGCCATCAACCAACCAACCAATTGCGCCCATATCTGCCCAAGACAAAGTTGGATAATTAAATATTGAGGAATACTTTGCTTTCCCAGAATGTAAATCGTCTATCGTATCTTCGCGATCTGCGCCCAATGTTTCTGTAGCACTGTATAAATACAATCCATGTCCGGCTTCATCCTGAACCTTTGCTAAAAGCACTGCTTTTCGTCGTAGATTTGGAGCACGCGTAATCCAATTTCCTTCAGGAAGCATTCCAACAACTTCGGAATGTGCATGCTGTGATATTTGACGAATCAAGGTTTGACGGTATGCATCAGGCATCCAATCATTCGGCTCAATTTTAATATCATTGTCGATTTTCTCTTGGAATTTTCGATTAAGTTCTTCTGTATTTAAAACTTTCATATGTTCGAATATAAAACAAATATACTAAATAATAAGGCACTTTAGCGTTAGCTGAATCTCAAAACTGTAAAGAAAATAAAACACTTTTAACGTTCTAATGTTTATCTTTGACCGAAGAAAGTTGCACAAATGAACCCAAAATTTCATTCACTTACCATTAAAGACGTTAGAAAAGAGACAAAAGATGCTGTTTCAATTTCTTTTGAGATGCCAACTGAACTTTTTCAAGATTTTCAATTTTCTGCTGGGCAGTACCTTACCTT
>Ga0304730_1001489_pt1 | contig 17605 bp, 16 predicted proteins | sample M_130628_MF_Meta_FD_190474 | JGI IMG/M metagenome (GOLD analysis project Ga0304730, IMG submission 190474) | Freshwater microbial communities from Lake Montjoie, Canada to study carbon cycling - M_130628_MF_MetaG (v2) (version 2) | ecosystem: Environmental > Aquatic > Freshwater > Lake | place...
GCCAGAGGGCGGAGAATCTGCTCGACAACGCAGGTTTCGACGACCTCGCGGGCGAGTTGCGCCAGCCGGTCCATCGCCTCGACGTAGCTCGTGTCGGGATCGAGGCTGCCGTACTGACGCGCGGTCACATACACACTCAGTTGCTCCTCGTTGAACTCACCGGTCCGAACCTGAAAGGCGTTCGTCCGTGTCTCAGTGCTGACCCGCACTTGAATGCGGCAGTCCTCGTCGATGGCGATCGTGAGCGACGGCTCGTAGTTGATCACCCGTGCCCCGGGAGCGTCGCCAAGGCGTTCCATGGCCGGCCCCACCCCAAGGGCTTCGGCCAGCAACGAGTTGTGGTTGCCTCGGTAGGCAAAATCAAAGCCGAAGAGCACGTCGAGCGCCTCGCACTCCAGCGGGCTCACCGAAAGGAAGGCCGGAGCAAGGTCGAGGACGAGCCGGTGCTGATCGAGGGCGTCGTCGATCGACGACGGGTTGACCTGGCCGGAGCAGAGCCGTTTGGCCTCGACCGCGGCCCACCGGTAGCGTCCCTGGTCCTTGTCTTCCTCCAGCACGAAGTCGCGCTTGTCACGGCAGTAGAACTTCCGCATCGACGGAAAACGCTTCTGCACCCGCTCGAAGTACTGAAGAATCGTCTCCCGCTGGGCCGGGAGTTCGATCTCCGTGGCCAGGTTCATGTTGACGTAGAAGTCGTCGGCGAGCGACGCGTAGGGCGTCATGTCCTGGAGTGGCTCCAAAGGGAGACGGCGAGGGCGAAGCCCCGGAAGTATAGCAAGACGGGGCTGGCTTCTCCTCCCGGAGCAGCCGCCAGAAGCAGGGCCCGGATGCCCATGACTGGAAACCTTTCCGGACGATCGTCATAATCCGATCCGACGGGGGAGTTCGGAAGGACCTTCCGTCCTTGCGCGCTCCACGCAGCGTGCGAGAGCGCCCAGCCATGGCTTCGAATTCCGAAGCAGCCAGTATCCCCGACGAGCGGCTGTCGATCGAACAGCGCCGTGACGGCGCCATTCTGGTCCGCGTCAAGTCGGAGGGCACCGAAGGCTCCCGCCTGCCGGATGCAGTGTTTTCGTTTCGCTGCGGCGATCCGCAGTATTCCTACTGGCTCTCCCGCCTCAAGGCGGCGCCACGCGACTGCTGAACGGCGATCAGTCGTCCCGCGAGCTGGCGATCAGCGAGATGAACTCGCGGTTGCTCTTGAACTTCGCAAGCTGCTTCGTGAGCTGCTCCATCGCATCCACGTGGTGCATGCTCGAGAGCGTTCGCCGCAGCATGTTGACCGCGTGGAGCGTGTTGGCATCGAGCAGTTTCTCCTCGCGACGTGTGCCTGACTGCGAGATGTCGATGGCGGGCCAGACACGGCGGTCGGAGAGTTTCCGGTCGAGCACGAGTTCCATGTTGCCGGTGCCCTTGAACTCCTGAAAAATCAACTCGTCCATGCGGCTGCCGGTATCGATGAGGGCGGTTGCCACGATCGTCAGCGAACCTCCCTCCTCAAACACGCGGGCCGTGGCGAAGAGCTTCTTGGGGATGTCGAGGGCCTTGATGTCAACGCCGCCCGACATCGTCCGGCCGGTGTTGCCGACCCACTTGTTGAAGGCCCGGGCCATGCGGGTGATCGAGTCCATCAATAGGAACACGTCCTTGCCGGTCTCGGCCATCCGCTTGCAACGCTCGACGACGAGCTGCGAAAGCCGAACGTGACTCTCCACGTCGCAGTCGAGGCTGCTGGCGAGCACATCACCCTTCACCGACCGCTTCATGTCGGTGACCTCCTCGGGCCGCTCGTCAACGAGCAGCATCACGAGGCTGAGCTCCGGGTGGTTCGTCGATATGGCCTGCGAGACCTGCTGGAGAAGCACGGTCTTGCCCGTCCGCGGCGGCGCGACGATCAACGCCCGCTGCCCTTTGCCGAGGGGCGTGAGGATGTCCATCACCCGCGTGGTGATTGGCTGCTGTCCCGTCTCGAGCCGCAGCCACGTCTCGGGATTGATCGGCGTGAGCTGGTCAAACGTCTTGACGTTGATGTAGTCGTCGGGGGGCATACCCTCGACCGACTCGATCTCGCGAACCCGCGGCCCCTGCTGCCGCCGGCCGGGCTGGACGAGCGCCTTGAGGTACACGCCCTCCCGGAGACGGTAGCGGTCGATCATCGTGGCCGGCACGAAGGGATCGGTTCGTTCCCGCGTGTAGTTGGTCTCCACGCTGCGGAGGAATCCATAGCCGTTGGGGTGCATTTCCAGCACACCCACACCTGGCTCCAGCGGAATCGGCTCGCCGTTTTCAGCGACCTCAGGCTCCAACTCCGGTGGCCTCATTCCCTCGCTGTCCATATCCACAGCCCCGGCTCCGGCCGGCGTGGGACCACCGCCACCGCCACCACCGCCACGGCGAAATCGACGACGACGGCCATAGCCACCGCCTTGATATCCCTGCCCTGGGCCCTGCCCGGGACCAGGCCCCTGCCCGGGACCAGGCCCCTGACCGCCCTGACCACCCTGACCACCGTACCCACCGGGACGCCGCGAACGCCTGCGCTTCGACATGGATGCTGAAAACCCCTGATCTGGAATCCGAACCTAAAACCGCCGTGAAATGCTGGTCACTCAGAAAGCGTGAACACCGTCTGGTTCAACCTGGCCGTCTTCGCGCGGACGGAGGCGCCAACGCCCGAATCCTGCGCGGGTCTCCCACGGAATACCGAAGAAAACCCTCGAAAACGATGCCGTCATAACGACGGCATCCGAAACGAGGCCGCGACCTCTGGACCCGGGGCTCTTAAAAAACCCCAATGGGAAGACCCCTCGCGGAGTCCTGACTCCCTGGCCGCGACCCGTCCCACAAGTTGCTGAGACGAAGCCCTGCGACAAAGCCTCCGGAAGGCTCAAAGCTCGTTCCGGAATCGTCAGTCACGACGACAACTCAGAGTATCCGTGCGAGCTGCATATCTGTCAAGCAGGGCGACCAAAAGGACACCCGCCGGGGCGTCGCGAAAAACCCGGTAAACCAAGCATCTATAGGCATTTTCGCCCCGGAAGGCTGGGGGGCCTGGGAGGCCCGTGACGAGCCTTGTTTTCGCGTGCCGGCTGCCGCAGGCGATTTCGATGCGATTCCTGCATCCGGATCAACCGATACCAGACGCAGGGTTTTCCCGATCGGCAGGTCGCCAGAGCCTCCGGGCAACGGTGGCCGGAGCCAGGGGCGACGCCGCGACCGGATTCTCGAGTACGGGGCCAGAGCCATGGGTGGGGCAACAACCACAGAACGATGGGCCGGCGTGTGGCGCACGGCAACAACTTGCTCGATCGGCGTGCTGATCGTTGCACTCTCCTCCGTTGCCGCATCGGCAGAGACGCCGTGGCACGCGGATCTCGCCGCGGCGAGGGCTGCATCCGCCGCGAGCCGCAAACCCGTCGTCGCCGTGTTCGTAGCGTCGTGGAGCCCGGAATCAACCTCGTTTGAGCAGAACGTTCTGGTCGCCAAAGAGGTCGAGGCCGTGCTGGCGGCCTGCTTCGAGCCGGTCCGGATCGACGTCGATCAGCGGCCCGGCCTCGCCAAGCGACTCGAAATATCGCACGTGCCGTCGGCATGCGTTCTTGGCGACGATGACGCGGTCGTCGTCCGTTTCGACTGCCCGTCGACATCGACTGGATTCGTGGCAACGACGGCACGCGCAGCCCAAGAAGCAGCTTCACGCACCGCCAGCAAGCAACCGACCAGCACTAGTCCGACCGTCGCACAGAGCCTGGCCACCGATGATCTCTCTGCTCCTGAGCAGGCCGCCGCCGGCTTTCCCGCGGAGCCGGGCGATGGCAGATCGCTGACCGACCCGACCGCCCCGCCGGACTCCGGCCGAGGCTCGATTTCGCTGGTCAAGGCGAAGGTTCAGCAACTCTCCAAGCTAGGAACAGCAACGCCTCACGACGTCGGCAGCGGCACGCCGCCCTCGCCCTTGCCGGCCGCCATCGCCACGAGCGAGCCGCCGCCGAGTCGCTTCGTGTCGTCCACTCCCACGGATCCGCCGACGCTCCCGCAGTCCGCGCCTCCGTCGTGGCCCGCCGAGCCGGCCAGCCGGGACTCCGCCTTCACCAACGCCCCCGCACAGCAGGCTGCGGCTGCCCAAGCGATTGAACCGCATGCAGCGACACGGCCGTGGCTCTCAGGGTCTGCGTCGGCCGGTGCCCTGCCGCCGTCGGGCCCCGCCTCGTCGGCCGTCGCCTCAGATTCACCCGAAAAATCAAAATCGACAAGCACATGGTCGTCGTTCGTGACGGCGTTCCAGAAGCCGTTCAGCATCTTTTCGAAGCCGGCCAAGCCCGCCGAGCCAACGACGATGCCGCCCGCGCGGCCCACGTCACCGCTCGCCGCGACGCCCCCCACAACGGCTTCGCCCACCACCCCGCTCGCTGACGCCGCTCCAGCGGTCCCCGACCAGCATGGCTCGATGCCGTTGGGGCTCGAGGGCTACTGCCCCGTGACACTTGCTGAGAAGGGCGTCTGGACGGAAGGCCGCGCCCAGTGGGGCGTCAGGCACCGCGGCCGCACGTACCTGTTCGCCGGCCCTGAACAGCAGCAGGCGTTTCTGGCCGCGCCCGATCGCTACGCTCCGGCCCTTTCCGGCGACGACCCCGTGACCGTCGTGGATCAGGGTAAGAGCCTTCCGGGCCGGCGGGCGTACGGCGTCACCTATCAGTCGCGGATGTATCTCTTCTCTTCTTCGGAGACGCGGGCCCAGTTCGCCGCCAATCCCGAGCGATACACCGCCCCTGTGACGCTCGCCGAGCGGCCGGCACCCGTCGACGCCACCCGACGGTACTGACTTCACCGCAGGGCGTTCCCTCCCGTAGCACAGGTTCGCAACCTGTGCCATTTTTGAGCAGGTTGAAAACCTGCTCTACGTTTCCCCCCGTAGCACAGGTTTTCAACCTGTGCCCTTCCCGAGCAGGTTGAAAACCTGCTCTACGTGCCCCCGGTAGCGCAGGTTTCCAACCTGCGGCGACGCACGCCGCGGTCAGCGAACTCGCGCCCAGCCCTTGCTCCGCTCCACCGCGTCACGCCAGGTGGCAAGCATCCGCCGTCGCTCCTCGGCGGTGATCCGCGGCTCGAACCGCCGCTCCATGCGCCGGGCATCGGCCACGGCCGTCGCGTCGGCGAAGAATCCCGCCGCCAGGCCCGCCAGCAGCGCCGCGCCGAGCGCCGTTGTCTCCACCACCGCCGGACGCTCCACCGTGAGCCCGAGCACATCGGCCTGGATCTGCATGAGCAGGTCGTTGCCGCTCGCCCCCCCGTCCACTCGGAGATGGCGGAGTTCGACCCCTGAGTCGCGCTGCATGCACTCCACCACATCGGCCACCGACAGCGCGATTGCCTCGAGCGCCGCCCGGGCGACGTGGCCGCGGTGCGTGCCCCGAGAGAGGCCGATGATCAAGCCTCGCGCGGCGGGATCCCAGTGGGGTGCGCCAAGTCCGGTGAGCGCCGGCACGATCATCACGCCGCCGTTGTCGGACACGCTCCTAGCGAGTGGCTCCACGTCGGAGGCCTTCTCGATCAGGCCGAGGCCGTCGCGAAGCCAGCCCACGAGCGCCCCCGCGATGAACACCGATCCCTCGAGGCAGTAATGCGGCCCGGGCGTTGCCCCGCATCCGGGGGTCGTCAACAGTCCGTTGCCGCTCGCCACCGGCAGGCTACCGGTCGAAAACATCAGGAACGATCCCGTTCCGTAGGTATTCTTCGCGTCGCCGGGCCGCTCGACCCCCTGCCCGAAGGCCGCGGCCTGCTGGTCGCCGGCGCAGCCCAGAATCGGCACGGCCGCACCCAGGAGTGCCGGCTCGGTCTCCCCGTATGAACCGCTCGACGGTCGGACCTCGGGCAGCATGCACCGCGGCACGCCGAAGATGCAGCAGAGGTCGTCGCTCCAGGCAAGCGTGCCGATGTCGAAGAGGAGCGTGCGGCTGGCGTTGGTGACGTCGGTGGCGTGCACTCGGCCGCCCGTGAGCCGCCAGATCAGGAACGAGTCGACGGTGCCGAAGAGCACCTCCCCCCGCTCGCACCGCCCGCGAAGACCGGGAATCGTTTCCAGCAGGTGCACGATCTTCGTCGCGGAGAAGTAGGGGTCGAGCACGAGGCCCGTCCGCCGCCGCACCTCCGGCTCGACGCCAGCCGCCTTCAGCCGCGTGCACGTCGGCGCCGACACGCGGCTTTGCCAGACGATCGCCGGCGCGATCGGTCGACCCGTCTCCTTTTCCCAGAGGATCGTCGTCTCCCGCTGGTTGGTGATCCCGATCGCCGCCACCCGGTCGGCGGCAACGCCGGCCGACTCGAGGACCCGCCGCGCGCACGAGAGCTGCGTCCGCCAGATGTCCTCGGGGTCGTGCTCGACGATCCCGAGATCGGCGCCATCTGGCCCCGCCGCGCTGCAGGCGTGCTGCGGAAACTCCTCCTGGGCCACCGCAACCGGCGTGCCCCGCCGATCGAAGAGGATCGCGCGGCTCGAGGTGGTGCCTTGGTCGAGCGCGAGCACGCAGGTGGCCGAGGGCCGGGATGGCATGGTGGGGGACTCCGTGATGGGCGAGGGGCGTGGGGCGGAGTATCCTCGACGATGCCCCTGGACACGAGCCATGCCGCCGTCGCTCCCCACCCTGAGGAAACATCGTACCGGCCGCGGCCGGTCCGTCGCCCGCTCAGCAGTGCTGGTCACGACTCTGCTGCTGCTCTTCGCCGTTGGCGGGTCAAGCCACTCCGCACCGGGGCCGGCCGGACTCGACGCCCCGGTTCGGGCCACGTGGACGAGCGTGCCACTCCGCGACTGGGCCCGCCGCGTCTCGGAGATCACAGGCGCGACGGTCATCGTCGACCGGCGGCTCGATCCAGACGTCAGCGTGACTCTGGCGAGCGACGGCGACACGCTCCGTGCGCTGCTCGATCGCGTGGCCGCTTCCGCGGGCGCAGCAGTGGAGCCGCTCGCCTCGACGACACGGCTCATCCCCCGCGAACTCGCGGGCCGCGCCGCCGCTGCCGAAGCAGCGAGAGACCGCAGTCTCCGCCAGCTCCCTGCGGAGATCCGGCGCATCGCCGAGCGTCAAGCGGCCTGGCACTGGCCCGCCGCCGCGCGGCCACGAGACCTCGTCGCAGCTGCGGCCGACGACGCGGGGATCACGATCGCCGGACTCGACCGCGTGCCACACGATCACCTGCCAGCCACGTCGCTACCCCCGCTTCAACTTGCAGAACGTCTCGATCTGATGCTGGCGAACTTCGACCTCCGCATCGACTGGTCACCCGCCGGTGGCACGATCGTGCCGATCGATGCGGGCGTCGATCCACGCGACCGCACAGCTGTCCGCCAAGTGCCCGGCCGCCCCAGGCCGCCGCGGCAGAAGCAGAAACCCGCCGGTATCGAGGTCTACTCCCTCCGCCTCGAGGCCCCGCTCAACCAGGCGGTGTCAGCCGTGGCGAAGAGCCTGGGGCTGGAGGTGTCGCTCGACGAGGCATCGCTCGCGGCCCGCGGCATCGCCCCCGGAGAGATCGTTCGGGTGGATGCCCGAGACCTGTCGCGGGACGACTTGCTCGACGCGATCGTCGCCCCGCTCGACCTCGCGTGGACGGTCGAGAATGGAACGCTGCGGGTGTTCGCCGCACCAGCTCGTCCAGCCGTCCACAGCGCCGATCCGCCGTGACGCCTTACGGCCGCGTGGCCGGCCGATTGCCGGACTTCCCGCGGGCGACTTCGATGTTTTGCCGTGACGGCTGGTGCTGCGGGTCGCGCTTCAGCGCTTCCGCGTACGAGCCGACCGCATCGGAATACCGTCCCTGATAGGACTGCGCGACGCCGCGGTTGAACCAGGCGCGGACGTCCTTCGGGTCGTGGCGGATCGCCTGATCGAAGTCAAACTCCGCCTTCCGGGGCTGGGATGTCTGCAAGTAGGCCAGGCCGCGGTTGAGGTAGGCGAGCATGTACGTGCGGTCACGGCGGATGCTCGACGCATACGCGTTGATCGCTTCCAGCGGACGGTTGAGCTCCACGAGGGTCAGCCCACGCCAGAGTTCCGGCCGCGGATCGTCGTAGGCGATCCCCGCGGCATCTTCGAAATCCTCGAGGGCGATGCCGTAGAGGCCGAGGTGGAACCAGGCGATGCCACGACGCAGGTAGAGTTCGGAGTCCTGCGGGTCGATCGCCAAGCCCTTCGAGCAGGCATCGACGCAGCCCTCGAAGTCGCCGAGCCGCCGCGACGTGACGCCGAGCGCGAGGTAGGCGATCGTCATCTTCGGGTCGAGTTTGATCACCTCGCGGATTTTTGCGCGGGCCTCCTCGAACTTCCCGGCCTTATCGAGTTTCTCCGCCTCTCCGAGCAGTTTTTCGGCCGGTGTCGGCTCCCAGTCGTCGCTCCGGCTGTCGCGCATCGAAGGACGAGACCGCTCTGATCGTTCAGCAGGATCGCCCGAGACCGTCGTATCGGGAAACGGCACGGGCAGACGGGGACTGGATTTCGGTCCGGTAGACGACCGCTCCGTCGGCATCGTGGGAGCAGCCTGCCGCGGCGCGGCTCGCTGCTCGGCCGGCTTGGCGCCGTTGCCGCGGCCAAACGGGTTCAGTTCGTCGGCGAACGGGTCATCCTCAGGCACTCCGCCGGGTTCTGCTCCGACCTGGGCGTGTGCCACAGGAGAGGCCGCGACAACCGCGAAGCAGGCGGCACAACAGGCGACCGCAAACAGGGGCCGCATGCGAAGCAACATCGTGGAGGGGGAGCGCTGGGTCATGGTGTGAAAGTATTCCTTCGGAAGATCGGCAAATCAAAAGCTGGAAACGCTGCTCCGGGAGGGCGATCGGTCATCACCCGTGCAATCCTCGCAACCCATCGTGGTCCCGGAACCTCGACGGCCGCGGCTGGCGGCCGTCAGGCCGGGCCCGCCTCCAAGAGCCCGCCGAGCCGCTCCTGGATGCCGCTCTTGATCTTTCCGGCAAAAAGGCCGGCCATCCCGGGCACCTCCAGCCGAACGACCAGTTCCGCCGGTAGGATCTCGACGTCACTCTCGATGGGCATGCCCATCACGTCGAGCGACAGTTGCAGGCGACCGTCCTCGTGCCACTTTGAATCGATGGCGCCGACCTTGCCGGCAAAGTCGTCACGGGCGCGACCGACGGCCGCTTCGAGGCGGCGACGGACCTCGCTCTCGTCGAGGCTGTGCGGAATGCGAACTTCCATCGATTTCACGGGTTCAACTCCTTCGGGGACAGGCGTGGCGGTGGCGGGCTGCCGCCGGCGGCTGCGCCCACCTCCGCGAGTGTACCCACCAGTTCGGTCACGTTCCCGCGGTCGACCCGGCCCATGCGGCCCCCCTCACAGGCCGCCGACCGTACTCCCACAATTTGGGCCCCAAGTGACGCAACCAGCGGCAGGTCGTTGGCCGTCAACCGGCCCGCCAGGGCCACTCCCAGGCCGCGCGACCGGGCGGCCGCTACCCAGTCGCGGAGGCGGCCAAGCCCGGCGACATCCAGCAACCCGCCGGCAGACTTGTCGAAGGTGTCGATGAGGATGGTCGAGGCCCCGCCATCCGCGACTGCCTCGATCAGCCGGGCGGGGTCCGGAGCCTTCGCGAACTGCCAGTCGGCATAGGCGACGGCCACGAGTTCGATCGGCTCCACGACGATCGCCGCAAGCCGTTCATAGGCCGACCGCCAGTGGTCGAGCGACAGTCTCGAAGGCCCCACCTTCACGGCCTCCGGAAAGGAAAGGCCGGCGGCCACGAGTTGGTTGGCGATCGCCTCGACGTGGGCCGCGATCTCGCTCGCGCCGGTGACGAGCTCACCGCAGGCGACCGTCAACGGCGCCCGACCGGCGACCGCCTCGGCGATCGCGGCGGTAACGTCGGCATCGGCCCGTCCGAGGGGCCCCCGCGACGGCTCCTTCACGTCGATGATCGCAGCACCGCCAGCCACGGCCTCCTGCGCTTCGGTGACCGACCGCACGCTCACCAGCAGTCCAGGCACCAGCCGGCTTCTCATGGTGTTCATCGCTGCGACACGAGCGTGACCAGCCTCTTCGCCTCGAGCAGCCGCGCTGAGATGTCGCGGGCGATCACCTGCGAGAGCGGCTCGCACCAGCGACCGTCGAACACCACGTTGCCATCCTCCCACGACCCCCACGCCGACGCCACCGGCCGCGACCGCCATTCGACCGCCCGTTCGGCGAGCCGCATAACGAGGGTGCTCACGCGGCGGTTGGCCGTCTCGTCGCCGGCGCCGAGCGGCTGTGAGCCCGGAAAGATGCACTCGACGACTTCCAGCGGCACCCGCTGCACGCCCAACGGCGAAAGCCGCACTTCGAGCGTGCCGCCGCGACGTGCGAGCCTCGGCCGGGAAGCAGCCCAGAGGAAGGCTGCCGCGACCATCAGGCCGATGAGGCAGGCGATCACCATGACGGCGACGCTCCATGCGGGCGGGCGGACCGCGATCAGCACGGCGGCGGCGGCCGCCACGACAGCCGCAGTCACGGCGAACAGCACGGCCGCCGGCCGCGGGTTGGCTCGCAGCCAGACCTCGGCCTCGCCATGAGGCACTCCGCTCGGTTCCGCTTTCGCTGCTGCCGGAGCTTGCATACGATCTGCCGTCAATCCCATGTCACGATGGAGGTTCCCGGCCATGCACGATGCAGCTCCCGCCAACGCTGGTCGCCTGCCGCTCTGGGGCATCGCCGTCGCGATCGCCGCCTACCTCGCCGCGGCGGCGCTGGGACTGCCGCAACATGGTCGCGATTTGCTGGTCCGCTCACAAGCGGCCCACGCGGATGACCATGCGGCGGCCCCGCACGGCGACGCCGCCGCCCCGGCGGGTCACGTCGTCGCAGCGCCGCCGCTGGCGACGGTCCTCCCGTTTGCGCTCCTGCTGGTGGCGATCGCGATCCTGCCGCTCACTCCGGGTGCATCGCACTGGTGGGAGCACAACTCCAGCAAACTCCTCGTCGCGGGCCTGCTCGCGGCCGTCACGCTCGGCTACTACCTCCTCGGCCACCGCCATCCGATCGACCTCCACTTCCCAGCCCACGCAGTGGTGCAGCCGGCGGCAGCAGGGCTTTCATGGAGTACCGTCGGCACGGTGCTGGTCAACGCGATCCTGGCCGAATACATCCCCTTCATCACGCTCCTCTTCGCCCTTTATGTGATCACCGGCGGCGTGCGGATCGAGGGCGACCTCGAGGCCACGCCCACGACCAACGCGGCGTTCCTGGCGGTCGGCGCTGTGCTCGCGAGCTTCATCGGCACGACAGGCGCCGCGATGCTGCTGGTGCGGCCGCTCCTGGAAACCAACCGCGAGCGGCGGCACGTGGCCCACACGCTGGTGTTCTTCATCTTCGTGGTCTGCAACTGCGGCGGGCTGCTCCTGCCGATCGGCGACCCGCCGCTGTTCCTGGGCTACCTCCAGGGTGTCGATTTCCTCTGGACGATGTCGCTCTGGAACGAATGGCTGTTCACCAACGGCTCGCTGCTGGTCATCTACTGGCTCTGGGACACGCTCATCGCCCACCCCCGCGAGACCCGGGCCGACGTCGTCCGCGATCGGCTTCTCACCCGCAGCCTCCGCTTCAGCGGCCTCTGGCCCAACCTGCCGCTGATGGCGGGCGTGATCGCGGCGGTGGCGTTCCTCGATCCGTCGAAGCCGTTTCCGGGCACCTCCTGGCATCCGTGGATCTACCTGCGCGAGACGGTGCTCCTCGGCCTCGTCGGGCTTTCGCTACTCCTCGGGTCGGGCGAGGTCCGCCGCAAGAATGCCTTCACGTACGGGGCGATCCTCGAGGTGGCGGCGCTCTTCATCGGCATCTTCATCTGCATGCAGCCCGCCCTGGCCCTGCTCCACGTCCACGGCGCCAGCCTCGGCCTCTCGTCGCCGCAGTCGTATTTCTGGGCCACGGGGTCGCTCTCCGCGGTGCTCGACAACGCCCCGACCTACCTCGTGTTTTTCGAGGCGGCGGGCATCGACCCGACCGACGGCCTGAGCGGCGAAGAGGCCCGGCTCCTCGCGGCGATCAGCCTCGGGGCGGTGTTTCTGGGGGCCATGACCTACATCGGCAACGGCCCCAACTTCATGGTCAAGGCGATCGCCGAGCAGTCGGGCGTGAAGATGCCGAGTTTCTTCGGCTACGTGATGTACAGTATGGGAGTGCTGCTGCCGGTGTTCGCCGTGATGGCGTGGCTCTTCGTGTAGCAGACGAGCCTTCCTTTTTCGGGCCGACGGCGAACCCCCGGCCCCCACGCATGAACGCCCGCTCCGACTCCGACTTCGAGGTCGTCGAAACCGACTCCCAGGTTCGCGACCTCGTGGACCGCCTCGCCCCCCACCCGCACCTCTGCTTCGACACCGAGTTCGTCTCGGAGCACACCTACCGCAGCCAGCTCTGCCTCGTGCAGGTGGCCGCGCCCGGCATCCTCGCCGTCATCGACACGCTCAAGGCCCGCGATCTCGAGCCGTTCTGGAGGCTCCTCGCCGAGCCTGGCCGCACGACGGTCGTCCACGCCGGCCGCGAGGAGTTTGGCTTCATCCTCCACGCGATCCAAACGCGGCCCTCGCATCTGTTCGACGTGCAAGTCGCCGCGGGCCTCGTGGACCACGACTTTCCCGCCGGCTACGCCTCGATCGTTCGCCGCTTCCTGAACCTCCCGACCAACAAGGGCGAGACGCGGACCGACTGGCGGCAGCGGCCGCTCACCCAGGCGCAGCTCGAATACGCCGTCGACGACGTCCGCCACCTGGAGCAGCTCTGGCGGAAGCTCGAGCGGAAGCTCGAGTCACTCGGCCGCGTCGACTGGATGCAAGACGAGATGGTGGCCTGGCAGGACGACGTCGAGGAGTCGTTCAGCCGCAAGCGGTGGCGGAGGGTGTCGGGGCTCAACGGCCTCTCCCGCCGCGAACTGGCCGTGGCCCGCGAGCTCTGGCACTGGCGCGACTCGGTGGCCGAAGAGCGCGACATGCCGCCCAAGCGGGTGCTCCGCGACGACCTCTTGGTGGAGCTCTGCAAGCGGAAGAGCGCCGACGAGCGGCAGATCTCGGCGATCCGCGGCATGCAGCGGTCCGACCTGCGGTACATCGTCAAGGGGCTCTCCGAGGCGATCGCCCGCGGCCTCGAACTCCCCGAGGAGGAATGCCCGGGGGGCGAGCGGCACCGTGCCCCACCGCCGCAGCTGGCGATGCTCGGCCAGTTTCTCGCCACCGCCGTGGCGGGCATGTGCCGCAGCGAGCACCTCGCGCCGGCTCTCGTCGGCACGTCGTCGGACATGCGCGACCTCCTCTCCTACAAGCTCGGCTACTACGACGACGAGCGGCCTCCGCTGCTCGCCACCGGCTGGCGGGCGCGGGTGGTGGGCGACCTCGTGGACGACCTGCTCGCTGGCCGCGCCGCGCTCCGCATCGGCGACATCAAGTCGCACGACCCGCTCGTGATCGAGCGCTGGGGCGACCGCTGACGAGCGTGGCGGGCCGCGCCGCTCGCCGCTCCCCCGTAGCACAGGTTTTCAACCTGTGTCTGTCCATCGCGCCGCTCGGGGCTCTCCCGTAGCACAGGTTTTCAACCTGTGGATCTTCATCGCGACGCGAGGGGCTACCCATGCCCCGTCGCCGGACGCTCACTGCGGGCATGCGACTGTCGCGCCGTCGCCGCCGTCCCGGCGTCGGCTCCGGCTTACGGTCGCAGGGCGCGGCCCGGCTCCCAGCATCCTGCCCTTCGCTCGCTCGATGCTTCCTCCGCTTCGCCATCGTGGCTGCGCGTCGGAAGCAACGCCGGCTCCCGGGGCACAGGCAGCCCCTCGCTACCTCGTCGCGGTAAGGCGGTGGCAGAAGGCCAGGAGCTCGTCAGGCTGCAACGGTCAGAACTGCGTTGCAGCCCACACAGCTGCCGGCCCGGATGGCCGGCTCGCCGACAGGCTGCAACGGCCAGAACTGCGTTGCAGCACAACGCGCCGCCGGCCCGGATGGCCGGCTCACCGACAGGCTGCAACGGCCACGATGGCGTTGCAGCCGGAAAGCGGAGGGCACGGGATTCGAACCCGCAACCGATTTCTCGGCATCTGATTTCGAGTCAGACCGCTAGCCGTTCGCTTACCCTCCGGTGTTTGTTTACCGGATCGCGTTTCGGCAGGCCACGGCGGCTGATATTTCCCGGGAGAAACCGCGATTCCTGGACCATTACGGTGGTCGCCTTCGTGCCGCAGGTGCCGGGGCGAACCGGAATCACTCGGGCGGAATTGATTCGTAGGAACCGAAAGTGGATAGCGAGTGATGGCCCTCCTTCAGTACGCAGCCCCGTGGCTCACGCCCGGAATCGAAGGCGACAGATAAAACGTGAATGCGGCGGTGCGAATGCCCTGGCGGACCTGCCGCAACCAGTTGGGCATGGCATTCGGATCGCTTCCGCTCCCCAGTTCCAAACCGTGGCCCGCCCCATCCTGACTCCGCATGGCCGATGCGTTGCTTCCGCCTTGCGCGAAACTCTCGCCGTCCGTCGCCGCAACCTGCTTCCAATCTTCTCGAAACGCAGGATCCGCGGCGTAGCCAGCAGCCCGGAGTTCGGCCTGCCATCCGCCCGCCTGCTCGGGCAAAGCCTGAGATAGGAGTCCACTCGGCGCGTTGACCTCGGCGATGATCGCGGCGAGGGGATTGCTCGAGCAAGACATCTCGCCGGACCTGCAGGAATCGAAATCGGAGCCACTGGAACGCTTCGCCATCGAGCGGCCGGCGGCAACTGTGCCTTCGACTCCGCACGCGTCAACTAAGCCGCCGTGGGCGGCTATGGGCAGGATTGCTACCGCCAAGACGGCGAGTATCGACACAAGACGGAAAGCGCGGCGGTCGGCGACATCACAGGTGGAAAACGTCATCATGATTCGTCTCCTGGCAGTGTGGTTTCGGCCCGGAAGCACCCACCACCACCGCGACGAATCGCAAAAACCGAAGGACAACCCGTAAGCGTGAGCTAGGAAATTGGCCCCGAAATCAGAAAACGGGCCAAAACGTTGCAGCACCGCCGGCAGAAGATCACAGGCACGTAGCCTGGACAGATGAGCCGGTCAGATTGCCGTCGGCGAGCGATTTCTCGTCGCGACGGTGATGGGTGCTTGCAGTAGCTTCTTGGTAAAAGAAACCTGTCGATCCCGGGGCTTTTTATCCGGCTATGGCTGTAGTGTCAAGTGTGTCGCGGATATTTTTTTGGGTTTGAGACTCGGCCGCGACGGGCCGCTTACGCCGCCCGTTCCGGAAAGGCCGGGCATGCCGACCGCACGCAGCGTGAGGGCCATGCCGGCCCGGGGAGCCGCCGGTCGCCGCACGGCCGCTTCCTGCCGATATCTCCCAAGTACCGCGGGCAGCGGGCGCCTGGCCGGCCGCCCACCCGCATGGAGCGCTCGCGATGGCAAAAGACACCTGGCGACTCGTCACCCGTGGCACCGACGGCGAACTCGTGATCCACGACTTCGACTCGGCGGAGGGGATTCTCCGGACTCACCTGCCGATCGGGGCCGACGACTGCAGCACCGACCTCGACCTCCGTGGCGCGCCGATCTTCCGCACGCTCATCGGCCCGATGCCGGAGGGTCGCAATGTCGTCCGCTATGAGACGCCCGAGGTGTTCGAGGCGCTCACCAAGGAGTGGGCAGCCCCCAAGGCGCCCCGCCGCCGCAGCCGCAAGGCCCAGCAGCAGGCCGCGCCGGCAGACACGACCGATGGCTGACACGATCTTCGGCAGGATCATCCGCAAGGAGATCCCGGCCCGGATCGAGCATGAAGACGACCTCTGCATGGCGTTCCACGACGTGGCGCCGCAGGCGCCGATCCATGTGCTCGTGATCCCAAAGAAGCCGATCCCGTCGCTCGCCGAAGCAGAGACGGGGGATGAGCCCCTGCTCGGCCATCTCGTCTTCGTCGCGACGCAGCTCGCGCGGAAGCTTGGGCTCGCCGACGGCTACCGGCTCGTCGTCAACTGCGGCCGCGACGGCGGGCAGTCGGTCGATCACCTGCACGTCCACCTGCTCGGCGGCCGGGCCCTCGGCTGGCCCCCGGGCTGAAGGCCGCCCATCGCTACCACGCTGGTGCCTCCTGAGTGGCTCACTGCCACCAGCTCTTGAACCGGTCGAGCATCCCGCCGGCCTGCCGCTCGGCGGGCTGCGGCGCGACGGGCGGAGCCGCGGTTGGCGGCGGCTCGGAGACAATCTCCGCGGCCGCCACGGCAGCGTCTGACACGAAGGCCTCGAGAAACATCGGCCAGTAGCCTTCCAGACCGACGAGGCAGCTTCCCAGATCCCCGCTCGACCGCTGGTGCTCCAGCAGACTCACGGCAGTGGTGATTCGCGCCCGCTGCGAGTCGTCGAACGCGAGATCGAAGACACGCACGTCGTCGATCTGCACGCGGCCCGGACCGAGCAGGTCGAGCCTCACCCGCAGCGACTCCACAGGCTCGGCCGGGAGGTCGTCGACTTGCAGGACAAACTGCGACCACTGGCCAGTGAGTGGCCGCCCTCCGCTGAGTCCTCCGATCGCCGCAAACCGGTAGTACTCGCGGTCGCCCTGCACGCCCTCAATCGCGATTCGCAGCGGGGGCTGCACCGCCGCGTCGCTCACCCTCAGCCAGGCGGCCACGCTGATCCGCCCCGAGGCTGGCGCCGGAAACGGGTTGCTCCGCAGCGTTGCCAGCCCGTTGAACGAGGAAAACTCGAGCCCGCGGCCGGGCTGGTCGGGTCCGCCGGCGCCCGGAACGAGCGCCACACCGCCCCGTCGCGACTCCACCACCTCCCAGCCCGCGATCGACGCGGCCGGCTTGCCGTCTGTCGGCCCCATGCCGAGTTCGAACGCCGGGTTGTCGAGCACGTCGAGGGGCACCGGAGTCTCGAGCACATTCCGCCGCTGCCGCAACCGCTCGACGCGGTCCGCGAGATCGCGGCGGACATCATCGGCATAGTCCGCCTTGGCCACCCTCACGCTGCAGTCGCCCTCGAGGACCACGCACCGCACGCCCCAGGCAGCCAGCGGCACGATCACCTCGGATTCTCCCGCAGTGGCCAGCGGAGAGCCGTCCACCGCATCGACGGCCGTGGAGGGCCGGCCGGTCACCGCCAGCCGTGCCGTGACCGGCACCGCAGCGAGATTCGATACGAGCGCCCATGCCAGCCCTTGCTGGCGACACGCGCGGACGACGAGCGGCTGGTCAGCCTGAACAACGGAGGCCGTCATCATCGGCATTGATTCGAACGCCGTCCTCGGAGGTGATCGAGGTGCCGCCGCGCAGAGCAGCGTCGCATCGAAAATCGCCTCCGCATCAACGAGGCCGACGGCCTCCGCGAGGCCGCGAGATCCGGCCTCCGCCGGCATCACGATCACCTGCTCCCGAGCCGTCGCCGCCCCAAACGGACCGTGCGGCAGGGCGTCTTCCACGTCGATGCCAGATGCCCCCTCGACCAGCACCGTGGCCCTGCGGCGAGACGCCGCAGCCGCCCGCGCGACTGCGGCCGATCGATTGGCGGTCTCCAGCACGGCCCGTCCCCGCACGCCGTCGGCCGGCGCGTGCACGCGGGGCCAGACGTAGACCACGCGATCGGCTCCCGGCAGGGCGTGCATCGCCGTGGG
>Ga0304730_1001490_pt1 | contig 17604 bp, 24 predicted proteins | sample M_130628_MF_Meta_FD_190474 | JGI IMG/M metagenome (GOLD analysis project Ga0304730, IMG submission 190474) | Freshwater microbial communities from Lake Montjoie, Canada to study carbon cycling - M_130628_MF_MetaG (v2) (version 2) | ecosystem: Environmental > Aquatic > Freshwater > Lake | place...
TGTATGGTTGACGCAAAACATTAAATACTCGATCAAGTCCGGCGCTATCTACAACATCGCGAACGCCAACAAGGTCAACGTTTTCTGCTGGCACGCGTACTGTGAGATCGCCTTGTGCAATCTTTAGAACGAGGTAGGTCTTCTCTTCGCCTTTGATAACTCGTGTTTCGATGGCTTCGATAAGTGCTGCTCCGTGATGAGGATAAACAACGGTTTCGCCGACCTTAAATGACATGTGTTGCCCTTCGTTAGGGACCAATAATACCAGCCATTTACGGGGTAAGTCACCTCGGTTTTATGCGGGTAAATACGCCCATTTGCCATGAGAGAATATGCTCTGTACATCTTGACAATGTGAAAAACTTAATTTTTCAAAGTACTTGGAGATTAGAAATGCGTTTTCGCACAACCATTGCACCACTAGTAATTACCGCACTTTCATTTTCACTAACAAGTTGCGGTGCAGGACCTAATGCAACGACGCGCTTGACCAAGAAAGTCACTGACGGGCAAGAAGCTGAAATTAAGAAGGATGACAATAAAATTATTCTTCGCAATTTTGTTCTCGTTGCTCAACCAGATGGTTCTGCTGTTGTTGTTGGCACTGCAGTCAATCGTGGTTTGCGTGATGACGCTCTCTTAGGTCTCGCAATTCCTGGAACACAGGCACAACTCACAGGATCCAGCACTATTGCGCAAAATGGAACAATTATTTTTGAAGGAAAAAGCGCCAGCGCAAAGGCTGTTTTTCAAGGTGTAAATCTAAAGCCAGGAACGAACGTAGATCTCTCACTATTCTTCGGTGTTGCAGGCGAAATAAGTTTTAAAGTTTTAGTGCGCGCTGCCGAAGGAATATATGCCGAGGTTACTAGCGGTTTAGCGGCGACGCCTGAAGCAACAACTGAACCGACTGCTTAAGCTTCCATCTTGTAACCAAGACCACGCACGGTCTGAATAACAACTGGATTGGCTGGATCTACTTCAATCTTTGAACGCAATCTCTTGATGTGCACGTCCAAAGTTTTTGTATCTCCCACGTAATCACTTCCCCATACGCGATCAATTAATTGCATGCGTGTCAGAACGCGACCTGCATTTCGCATGAGGAATTCAAGTAATTCAAACTCTTTGAGCGGAAAGGAGACGCTTTCGTTATTGATGCTGACCAAATGACGTTCAACATCGAGGCGAACTGGACCCGCAGCAAGTGATCCACTGTTGGTGCTTTCATCTGTAAATTCACCCGTATTGCGGCGAAGTACCGCGCGAATTCTTGCGACTAATTCTCGTGAAGAATAAGGCTTCGTGATGTAATCATCGGCACCTAGCTCGAGACCAACAACTTTATCTATTTCTGAATCTTTTGCAGTTAACATGATAATTGGAACATTTGAGCGAGTGCGCAATTGTTTGCAAACCTCTGTGCCCGATAAACCAGGCAACATAAGATCAAGAAGCACTAAATCTGCGCCACCGCGATCAAATTCTTCAATTGCCTTAGTCCCGGTATCGGCAACGCAGACGTCAAAACCTTCTCGTCCAAGTAAATATCCCAATGCGTCTGAAAATGAATCTTCATCTTCTACTACAAGGATTCGGGACATTATTTTTCCTCCGCAAAACTAGAGGCGCCAATCAAGTTTTCTTGAAGGTCACCTGACTCGATGTACTCAGGAAGTCGGATTGTGAATGTACTTCCTTCTCCTTGCTCACTCCACACAGTGATATCTCCACCGTGATTTGTGATGATGTGCTTAACAATTGATAAACCGAGACCTGTTCCACCGGTTGCACGAGAGCGGGCCGGATCAACTCGATAAAAACGTTCAAAGATTCGCTCAATATCTTGTTCAGAAATTCCAATTCCTTGATCTTTTACTTTAATTTCTGCCAAACCCTCAAGTCGATTGAGTGAAACTACAACATTGGTTTTGTTTGGACTGTAATTAATGGCATTCTCAATGAGGTTGCTAATAGCCATTTCTAGTTGAGTTGAATCTCCCAGAATCGTGACTTCGTTACTATTAATGAATTCGATTTTGATTTCACGAGATTCGGCACTCAATCTAGATTCATCCATTGCCTGCAAAACAAGGTCGCTCAGCAATATTGGTGTTGCATTTTTGAGCGGATCTTCATCTTGTATTCGAGAAAGATTGATAATCTCCTGAACTAAATCAGATAGGCGCTTGGCTTCTGTTTGCATTCTTGTTGCAAACCTTGCAATTGCAACTGGGTCATCGCTAGCTTCGAGAACCGCTTCACTTAAAATAGAGAGCGCGCCAATAGGAGTTTTTAGTTCGTGGGAAATATTTGCCACAAAATCTCTACGTACAGCATCGAGGCGCCTAAACTCTGAATCATCAAAAATTAAAACTGCGATCACTCCTTGTGATCCAACTGGAGCGACTCGAACCAATAAGTTGTGCGTACCCTCACCAATTGGTCCTCGTGGCAGTTCAATTGTGTCTTCTTGAGAAATTTGCGAACGTCGGCACGCGCGGACAATATTTAAAATTTCTGTGCTTACTAATTTTCCTTCTCTTACTAATCCAAGAGTTGTAGAAGCATCTGAGGCGCGAAGAACAATTTCACCTGGTGCAAGCAATAAATATTCGGCATCAACAACTTCGAGGAGATCAACAATTCCTGCCGGAATCTGCGCAGAAGTATTTACACTGTGGCGATCTGAGCGGCGTCCAAACATGGCTCCATCGTAGAGATTGCCTGCGTAACTCTCACCATCAGGGGTGAGGTTAAGTTGAAAAAACCCATTTCTTAGCCCTTCATTCAATCTCCGTTAACCTGCCTCCCCCAAGAAGAGGCGGGCTCAAGGTACGGTTACTCAATGCGCGATGCCTTTCATGATGAACTAGACGCCATTGGTCAATCACTTGTAGATATGAGTCAACTTGCAAGTGCTGCCATGCTGCGTGCCACCAAGGCAATCTTAGAAGCAGACTTAAGTGTTGCCGAAGAAGTTATTTCAGAAGATGAACGAATTGATGCGTTACATCATGATTTAGATACTCGCATACTTAATTTAATGGCGCGTCAACAACCTGTAGCAGGAGATCTCAGAACTCTGGTTGCATCAATTCGTATGAGCTCTGATATCGAACGTATGGGCGATCTTGCGCACCACGTTGCAAAGCTTGCACGCATGCGTTTTCCAGCATGCGCCGTTCCACCCGAATTAGTTTTTATTATCCAAGAAATGGGCGAAGTTGCTCAGAGAATTGTTCTCAAAACAACTGGAGTAATCACATCTCGCGACACTTTAGCTGCCGTTGAACTTGAAAAAGATGATGATGAAATGGATAAGTTACACCGCAAATTGTTTGAAATTTTATTGGACTCTAATTGGGCTTACGGAATTGAAACTGCAATTGATATGACGCTACTTGGTCGTTATTACGAGCGCTATGCAGATCACGCTGTATCAGTTGCGCGTCGCGTGTACTTCCTGGTTACAGGAACGTACTCATCTGATTTTATTTGATTACTTCTTACCTTGATTTGCAACTGCTGCAATTGCATCGGCTGCCGCACTCGGATCTAAATACTCTCCACCAGATTTAACTGGCTTCAAATCCTGACCTAACTCGTAGTACAGCGGAATGCCGGTTGGAATATTTAAAGTAGCAATATCGGTATCACTAATTCCATCTAGATGCTTAACAAGAGCGCGTAATGAATTTCCATGCGCTGTGACCAAAACAGTTTTTCCACTCAACAAATCTGGTGCAATGTTTTCATGCCAGTACGGCATCATGCGTGTGACAACATCTTTGAGACACTCGCTCTTTGGAAGCTCACTTCCAAGTTCTGCGTAGCGGGAATCATTTGCTTGGCTAAATTCTGAACTATCTTCAATAGGTGGTGGTGGCACATCAAATGAGCGGCGCCATAATTGAAATTGTTCCTCACCGTATGTTGCAAGAGTTTCTTTCTTATCTTTTCCTTGTAGAGCACCGTAGTGGCGTTCATTTAATCGCCACGAACGTGAGACCGGAATCCAATGACGATCGCAGGCATCCAAGGCTAATTGCGACGTATTAATGGCGCGACGCAGAAGTGACGTATGAACTAAATCTGGCAGCAATCCGCGCTCTGCAAGGAGTGCGCCACCACGCTTTGCTTCTTTTTCTCCGGATGCCGATAAATGCACATCAACCCAACCTGTAAATAAATTCTTTGCATTCCACTCGGATTCGCCGTGGCGCAGAAGAATGAGTTTGATTGTCATGTGAGCATCCTAAATGAAGTGGCGTGCGAACTCTAAGTTCGCCAGAGATTCGCCACGAGAAACTCGCCAAGCCCACTCGCGTCGTATTGCATTAGTAAAACCGAGTTCGAGAAGAGGATTAAACGAAGAGTCCGAGTACTGCAAGACTGCACCGAGTAGACGGTCAATTTCGCGATCAGTCACTGCATTAAGCGGTAATCGACCAACTAAGTAGATATCTCCAAGGGTATTAATTGCGTACGCGACGCCGTACATTGAAGCATTCTTTGTCATGCACCAGTGGTGCACATCAGCTTCATTCTCATCAGGTTTGCGAATAACAAATGCGTTAATACTCAATGAATGATCGCCAATTACGAGAGCGCAATGTGTCTGTAGTTTTGTCTGCCCAGGCAATGAAATTAGAAAAGTATTCTCATCGCGACGGTCATAATCTAAGTCGTGAGAATCTAGAAACTCTTCAATCACAACACGTGGGTCAAGGGCCATCAGGAACCTGAAGTTTTACGGGCATCGCGAACATCTGAAAGCACGCGATCATAAATATCTAGTGTTCCGCGCGCAGTTGCATCCCAACCAAAGTGTGATGCGTGTTCAATAGCGCCAAGAGATAAGAGTACGCGACGTTGTGGTTCTTGAATTAAACGTGCAAGAACTGATGACCACGCACGTGGATCGTGCCCATCTACTAATACGCCAGAAATACCATCGGCAACAGCTGTACGTAGACCACCAACGGCTGTAGCAACAACAGGTGTTCCACACGCTTGTGCTTCGAGTGCTACTAAACCAAAACTTTCGGAATAACTTGGAACGCAAACCAAATCTGCCGCGCGATACCACTGAGGTAAATGTGCACGTGGTACAGGTGGTGCAAATTGCACAACATCTGAAATTCCAAGCCATATAACAAGTTCTTTCAATCGTTCTACTTCAGTTGTGCTTGCACCCGATGCCCCACCAATAATATTTACAACGAGTTTTGGTCTCAATTGTGGAGAGTGCTTAATCATTTCTGATGTTGCACGAATCAATAACTCAGGACCCTTATGTGGCTGAATGCGACCAACAAAAGTTATTACGAGTGCGTCCTGCGCTAATCCAACTTCTTTGCGTGCTGCGGCACGTCCTGATCCCGGTGTAAATGTATAAAGATCCACGCCAGGACTCACGACATGCACATTGTCAGGACATGCGCTGTATAGCGAAACCAAACTTGCTGCTTCTGCATCTGTATTTGCAATCAAACCAGTAGCTGCTTCTACAACTTGCGTTTCGCCTTGCACGCGAATCATTGGTTCAGGTGTCTCGCCCTCGGCTAAATTCAGATTCTTAACGCGAGCCATGGTGTGCATTGTGTGCACTAGCGGAATATGTAATTTTTCAGCTGCAGGCATGGCAACTTTTCCTGAAATCCAATAATGCGAATGGATTAAGTCATACGGATCTTCGCTGAGAACGCGCGCAAATTCTTTGGACAACTCGCCGATTAATTCAGGCAAACGCTCTTTAGTGACTCCATCGACTGGGCCAACGTTGAGTTGGCGAACGCGCACGCCCGGAGAAATTTCTACGACATCTGCAACATCTTTATTTGTTCGGCGTGTAAAAATATCTACTGAAACCCCCATGGCTGCCATGCGTTCGGCGCTCTCGGTGACATAAATATTCATGCCACCTGCATCACCAATACCTGGTTGATCCAGTGGTGATGTGTGCACCATCAATGTGGCAATACGCCCGTTCATGTACCAAGTCTACTCGCGTGTAATGCAGGCGCGAATTGAACCAATCTCCTCTGATCCTCCATAAATACGCTCAGAAGTATCTGCAACGTCGATACCAAATTCTGCCAACGCAGCAGCCATCACTGTTTCAGAGGCACGAAATGATCCATCGCTAAACTTAAAAACAATTGTGCGACCATCGGCAAGTGTTGCAACTTCAACACCTTCTGCGCCTTCTTTCATAAACAGCCCTGGAACTTCTCGCATCAAGCGAGTTGTTAATCTTTTTTCACCGGCCACCATCTCAGGAAAATCTCTACATGCCTGCACAACTCTTTGATGAACTGGGTCCGTAGAAATTGTTATTGCGCGCATACCGCGTGCTAATCCCATGAGTGAGAAAAGAAATAGCGGAGCACCGCATCCATCAGCACTTGTAAGTGCAACTTTCTCACTGGTTAAGTTTTCTAGCTCTTCTTTGATCGCTAGCTGTAATGGATGCGCAGGATCTAAATAATTTGCTGTTGGCCAGCCAGCAGCAACGCAGGTAGCAAGCATTCCCGCATGTTTTCCGCTGCAATTCATCGCAAGGCGTGTTGGTTCTTGATTGCCCCATGCACGGCGTTCGTCATCGCCCAACGGTTTATCTTTTGCGTTCTGTAAATCTTTTTCAGCTAAACCAGCCGATGCCAAAATTTCTAGAGCACCTTCTTGGTGCATTGCGGCTCCGGAATGACTTGAACTGACCAACGCCAATAGTCGTGGTTCTAGATCTAATCCGCTTCGAATCATCGCGCTGCTCTGTATAGATTTAATTGTTGAACGCGGATACGTTAATTGCGTTGGATCACCTTTTGATAAATGCACTGAGCCATCTGAATCAAGCAGAACTAAGTGTCCTGTGTGAATTGATTCAACGACACCGCTTCGAGTTATTTCGGCGAGTATTTCGCCCGGAGAAAACTTAATCATTGGAACGAGCAAGAGATGACCAAATATGTGCTTGCAGTTCTTTGCCCTCTGCAGCCATGTCATATGCAAAGAAAAGTTCGCCTGCAACAAGACCATATAAACGAACACCAGCTGTGACGATCTTTGCTGTCGGTGCTGAATATCCCCGATCCATGACTAGTTGAATCTTCGGACCATCAAATTGTCCGACCCAACCTTCAGTTATTCCTGTGTTATGTGAAATTAGAACTTCTAAAACATTATTTGGTTTTACACGCCAAAAACCTGTTTCAGATCCACCTGGGCGAATGACTTCACCTTCTGCATCAATTATCCATGAGCGAGAGTAGTAATTTAAAAATGGACGACCATCATGGTTAAAGACAACTTCGTGGTTGTATTCAAAACCTTCGATACCAGGATATTCGCCACGACCTTTTCCACGCCATGTACCAACGAGCCATGCAAGTGGATTCAGATCCGGATGTAATCCTTCAGGAATTGTAAAAACCATTAACGCTGTCCTTTTAAGTACGTATTGCGAATACGAGCGCGAGCTTGACGTTCTTTTCTACGAATTCCGTAAATCATCAAGGCAACTCCGAGCACAAGGGCTGCAACGGCTAAGAGCACGGCGGTTGTGATTTCCATATGGGCTAGCGTACTTTAGAGTTGGAGTATGTCTCGCACTGCAAACCTAGTCATCAAATTAACCTGTGGAGTTGAAGCACCAGAACGTGTATCGCAGGCATTTTCTGTGGCATCTGCGGCAATGGCATCAGGCATAAAAGTTTCATTCTGGCTAACAGGTGATGCTGCGTATTTTTCACTTCCAGGAAAAGCCGAAGAGTTTGAATTGCCACATGCGGCATCTCTTGCGGATCAACTGAACGCACTTGTCTCTGGTGCACGAGTAGTTTTGTGTTCGCAGTGTGCAGTGCGCAGAAACATCAATGATGGTGATCAAATCAAGGGAATTGTTATTGAAGGCGCCACATCATTTGTTGAAGAAATTACGCGCGAAAGCACACAAGCTATAGTTTATTAAGTCGATTAAGCAGGAACAATTACCTGCTGAATCGCAGGTATGCCATCAACACTGAGTTGTGATTCCACAGGTGTATTTCTTTTAATCACTGCCAGCGCAATAGTTCCGAGTTCGTGATGCCGAGCGACTGTGCCAATAAAACCAACTCGTACTTCACCATTTAATACATCTGTGCCTTGTGGCGGCGAAGTAACAACGCTGCCATCGAGGTGTAATAAAACCAAGCGACGTGGAGGGTTTCCTAGGTTATAGATCTTGGCAACAGTCTCTTGTCCGCGATAACAACCCTTTGCCATGTGAACAGATTTGTTAAGAACACCTAGTTCGTTTGGAATCGATTTATGATCAGTATCAAAACCAATCCGAATCCGACCTGCTGCAACGCGCATTGCATCGAGAGCCCATGTACCAACTTGTGTTGCGCTTTCGTTAAATACTTTTCGCATCTCATCTAACTCAGCACGTGGCACAAGTGCATATGGTCCACCAAGATCCGTTGTTGCACCCGGTGCACGTAACACAGCGTATTCAGATGTTGCATCACTAACTTCTACGCGCAACATAAATTTCATCTTATTTAAGTACTCAATCAAAGAATCTTTATATCCAGGATCTAGAACTAAGAAAACTGAAACGCCATCATCGACTAAGAAAAATTGGTATTCGATGTGTCCTTGCGGATCAAGAATGAGCGCTTCTTGCCACTGACCTGGAAGTAAATGTTCATGATGCTGAGTTGTAAGTGCGTGCAACCAGGTCAGGCGGTCTTCACCTTTAATTGCAACGATATCTAGGTGTGAAAGATCTGCCCACGCAGTGCCAGCTTCGAGTGCACGTTGTTCTTTTACTGGTTCACCAAAATGCCAAATCGCGCCCTTATCTGGGCCAACTTCAACTAGTACTGCGCTCACTTTTGTTTTTCAAAGCAGGCGGCACATGTGCCATAAATTGCAAAGTGTGAAACATCTGTCTTAAATCCAAAATCATCAGAAAGGGCATTCACAAATTGGCTCGCAATCGTGATTGGCGCATCACCGACTGCTTCGCATTTTCCGCAAACTAGGTGCAAGTGTGTGAGTTCTTCTGCCGCGTGATATGTCGCGCCACCGTGACCAAGATGTGTGTGCTGAACAAGGCCAACGTTTTCAAGAGTTTCTAGGTTGCGATACACAGTAGATAAATTAATTCCGGGATGTGTCTGGCGCACTTTTTCTGCAACATCTTCGGGGGTGGCATGGCCTAATTCGCGCACTGCCGATAAAACTAATTCGCGCTGTGGTGTAAGGCGCAATCCCTTATCGCGTAATTCGTGTTTGTCGGCCATGCGATAAGTCTAATCTAAATTTGAATAACTAAATCAGCGGGAACACCAGTCACAGCGCTGACGCTTAACTCCTTACGCACCCCCGGTGCAAGTACAACGAGAGTCCATGCACCTGGGGCTGCGAAGAAACGAAATTGTCCATCGGTATTTGTTGGAACTTCTGCAGTGAATTCCCCATGACTGTCTAACAAACGAACATGTGCGTTAGCCACAGGTGCACCATTTGGCACACCATCGGTATCCCCGTCCCTGAGTATGACGCCTTGGATAACGCTCTGCTTTGTTAGATCAATTCCATCAAGTGATGGACCACCAGGAGTTGCACCGCATGTTTTCAACTATGCACCAACAGCAACTGGTACGCCGACTAATGAACCGTATTCAGTCCATGAACCGTCGTAATTCTTTACATTATTTACACCGAGCAACTCATGTAAAACGAACCATGAGAATGCAGAGCGCTCACCGATACGGCAGTACGCGATTGTGTCTTTTGCAAGATCAACGCCAGCACCTTCATAGATTGCTTTGAGTTCTGACTCTGCTTTAAAAGTTCCATCTTCATTTGCTGCCTTTGACCATGGAATGTTCTTAGCTGTTGGAATGTGTCCCTTAATTTGTCCGCCTTCTTGTGGAAGGTGAGCAGGGGCAGCGAGTTCACCTGAGAACTCCGCGGGAGAACGAACATCAACGATGTTTTGTGTTCCGATTGCTGAAATAACTTCATCGCGGAATGCACGAATTGAGTTATCGCGTTCTTTTGCAACATAACGAGTTGCTGCACGGGCAGGAACTTCCTTTACCAATGGAAGCGCCTTGAGTTCCCAGAGCTTGCGTCCACCATCGACTAAACGAACATCTTGGTGGCCGTAAATCTTGAAATACCAGTACGCATATGTCGCGAACCAGTTGTTGTTGCCCCCGTAGAGAACAACTGTTGTGTCATTTGCAATACCGTTTTTTGACAGAAGTGCTTCAAACTTCTCTTTTGATACAAGGTCGCGCACAAGACCATCTTGCAAGTCATCACGCCAGTGGAAAGTAATGGCACCTTCGATATGGCCTTGTTCATACAAAGTTGTGTCTTCATCTACTTCTACAAATACAACCTTTGGGTTCTTGAGGTTTTCTGTTACCCAATCAGTTGTAACCAACGCAGTTTCTCGTGACATTTATTTCTCCTTTTGATTAGATTTGAAATTCTTACCGGGTACGAATTCTTAAGACGAGCAGATACAGCTCACAACCAAGACAATAATTAAAAACAGAGTTTAAAAACGCTGCAGCAAGTGCGAAACCAACTGCAATACTAAATACAGGCACAGATCCGATCACGGCACCAAGCAAGCCAACGAGTGCGAATGCAAATCCCACGCTCTGTGCAAACTGTGGTGGACGCGAATCTTCAGTCACAACTTCCCCACGAAGTCGCGGCTTAACTACGCTCTTAAAAATAAATGCGTAAGGGGTGAATTGAGGACCACGGATTGCCCCAATTGCAAAGACAACTGCTTGAAGTGCGAGTACCCACACATTTTGCGTTGCAAGTGCAATTGCTAAAACAATTACTGTAAGAGTTGCACTAAAACGTGGGCCACGTACATCAATCAAGGTTGGTGTTTTTAACTGGTCTGACATGGAAGAAGAATAAAGAAGTTAAAAGGTAAACACTAATTGCGAAGAACTTGCACTTACTTAACTGATGCAATTGCCGCGAGAACTTCATCGCGCTTAGGCGCACCAACAGCGCGACCGACTTCGGTTCCAGTGCGATCAAGAATCAAAGTTGTTGGAGTAGACAAAATATTGAGGCGATTGACTAGATCCAGATGAGATTCGGCATCGATATGAAGATGGGCCACATCGGCCATGTCGGCTGTCATCTGAGTTAGAAGGGCGCGAGTAGTTCGACATGGTGTGCAAAATGCTGAAGAGAATTGCACCAACGTCACTCGAGATCCAAGGGGTGCACCGAGCATCCGTGCATCAAGCACTGTAGCGGTGGTTTTGCGAACTTTGAAATGCCCCTCGCGCAATTTGTGCCATATGCCGTAGGCAGTGGCTAGCGCCAACACAATAATGAGTGGAAGCAAGGATTTCACAAGAGTATTGTTGCGCACTTACAAGGAATAGGAAACCTGATAATGGCCATGGTGTTGTTACTGACAAACACACTTGGCGCCAGCGCCGAAGTTTTGCCAGCGCTAGGTTTGCTACAACACAACGTAAAAATTCTTCCAGCAGAAGCTAGCGTCTTAGTTGATGTTCCTGACATGCAAATACTTCTCATTGATGCACGTCGTGATTTACCTGCGGCTAAATCTCTTACAAAACTTCTAACAACCACGGGAGTTGGTGCACCTGTCATTGTTATTACAACTGAAGGTGGACTCTCTGCGATTAGCGCTGAGTGGGGCATCGATGATGTCATGCTCGACACTGCAGGTCCTGCCGAAGTAGATGCACGTATTCGTCTAGCAATCGGCACATATCAAGCGCTGTTAAACGCATCTGATCAAACGTCTGGAGAAATTCGTTCCGGTGAGGTTGTCATCGATGAGAATTCATATACTGCTCGAATTAAGGGTCGTGCACTTGATCTAACATTTAAAGAGTTCGAACTACTTAAATATTTAGCACAGCATCCAGGTCGTGTATTTACTCGTTCGCAGTTATTACAAGAAATCTGGGGATACGACTATTTCGGTGGTACACGTACAGTAGATGTTCACATTCGACGCTTGCGTTCAAAGCTCGGCCCCGAGTTTGAAGCAATTATTGGCACTGTGCGCAATGTTGGTTACAGATTTACTCTGCCTCACCACGGAAAAGACTCCAATATTTCTGAGCGTGTTTAAGAACCATGCGACATATTCTAAAAATCCATTGTTCACTAAGCGAACCTATTCCTCACTCCGCACATTCATTCACGATTCGCACATTTAATCCCGCTACAGATAAAACAGATTGGTTAGATCTCAATAACACTATCTTTGCTCATCACCCTGATCAAGGGAATTGGGCGTTGGCAGATCTTGAGAATCGCATGGCAGAACCTTGGTTTGATGCGGATGGATTTTTTTTAGTTGTTCATAATGACGCACTCATAGGTTTCTGTTGGACAAAGATCCATGATGAATTCGTCAATCAAGATCCTATTGGTGAGCTCTATGTAGTCGGCGTTCACCCGGAACATTCACATAAAGGTGTCGGTCGTGCGGTTTCTGTTGCGGCAATGAATTACTTAGTTAGTAAAGGTTTAAAGAATTCGATGCTCTATGTCGATGCCGATAATGAAAAAGGCTTAGCCCTATATAAATCTCTAGGCTTCAATTAACGCTGAACTAATTCGGCACACAGTTTGCGGAAAGCTTTTGTGTGAGCATCAACGTCTTCCTTCGTAGTATCTGGTGACATCAGAGCCATGTTATGAAATGGCGTTAAGAGAATTCCATCATTAAGCAGACGTAAATGAATGTACTGCTCGAGTTCGAAGTCCCCACCGTCAGCAGCTTCTTTACCTGTGCGCGGTGCATTCGGCGCAAATATGTATTCTCCTCGTGCGCCTAAACGATTGCAGTGCCACGGTAATCCAAACTCTTTTATGGAAGCATCGACGCCATCAGACCAACGTGTGCCTAGAGCAATCATTTTCTTAAAGTTCTTTTCGTTAAGAACTTTTTTCAGTGTTACTCGCATCGCAGCAGCCGAAAGTGCATTGCCTGCAAGCGTTGAACCAATTCCGCCAGTATCAACTATTTCGCGCTTAACTTTTGCGGCAATCTGATCTGCAATTGCTTTTGTCATACCAAATGTTCCAGTAGGAAGTCCGCCTGCAATTGCTTTACCGATCGTCAACATATCTGGCTTTAGTTTGTGCAATGCAGTCATTCCACCAGGGCCAACAGAGATTGTATGAGTTTCATCAATGATCCAAACAGCACCATATTTTTTAGCAAGTTTTCCGACTGCTTCTAAATAACCTTTTTCAGGCAGAACGATTCCAATATTTGTCATCGCAGGTTCCATCAGGATTGCTGCAACATCTCCATGTGCAAGGGCAGCTTCCATTGCGGCTAAGTTATTGAATTCAACAACGCGAGTTGTTTCTGCTAAATCAACTGGTGCGCCGATATTTCCCTCACGCTTAACAGTTTTGCCATTTGCATCTAGTGTTGCAAATGTTTCATCGACAGATCCGTGATAGCACTTATCAATCACAATGATCTTTTGTTTACCTGTTACGAGTCTGCAATATCTGATGGAGTGACGATTGGCATCGGTTGCTGAAACAGTAAATTGCCAGAGTGGCAGCCCAAAGCGTTTAGTCAGATCTTGACCAACAGCTAAAGCATCTTCGGTTGGCAGCATCGCAGTTAGTCCAGAATTGAGTTGTTTCTTAATTGCTGCAACTGTTGCAGCTGGTGAGTGCCCCGTCATGGAACCTGTATCGCCTAGACAAAAATCAATATACGAATTGCCATCTACATCTTTAAAGTGTGCACCTTTGGCGCTTTTAACAAAGAGTGGATAAGCACCGGGCCATTTAGCCATCCATGACATTGGAACACCACCAGGCATTGTCTTCTTTGCTTCAGCAAATAGCGCAGCACTTTTTTTAGTGCGCGCAAGGAAACGTTTTTCCTCTTTTTTCATTAATTTTGCAAGGTGGTCGCGATTGATCATTTGGCTATCCTACTTATTCTTCTTCAAAAACAAATAGCGCTTCAATGTAGTTCTCGCCCGAAATACCCAAGTTTTGCGCATCTGGTGGCGCAGTTTGCGGCGAAATACAGATGCCATCTGAATCCTCTGTGTTTACAACCCACCACGGTGCATCAGATTCGATACTAATTCGTGCAACGTCTTCCCATACAACACTCGGTGTTCCACGAATTTCTGTAAATGCGTCATCCCATGGCGGTGGCGTTGGTGAAACTATTTGTCCATCTGGCAATCCATCGGAATCACGTAGCATCATTTTTGCTGCACTAAATTCAACTTCAGCACTACCGCCGCGATCGAGATCGCGCATAAACCATGGATGAAATCCCATCCATGCAGGTAGATCACATTCACCTGGGTCGTATTCAAGCGACCAGCGAATAGCATCATCTAACACTTCAATGCTCTGTTCTACGGTTGCTCCACCATAAGGTTTTGGCAAATATAACATTGCGCGTCCGGGACCAATTTCTTGCCACGAAGCTTCAAATCCAAAACCGTAACTGGCATGTGGTGGAAAAATATTTGTCGGTAATTGAAACTCTTCGCCATTGGGAGATTTAATAATTCCATCTCGAACTAATCCAGCCCACGGCGCCATTGCAAACCAGCCATGGGTATGTGGTGAACCACGAAATTGAAGAGCAAATTGCATATCTCGCCAGATCAACGATGAGATGCGCGCGCCTTGATCTAAATCAATATTTATCTGAAATTCTGCATCATCAATAAATTGCACTGTCTTCACCTTTTCGCGGTATGCGCATTAGCCAAGCCAACGATTGTCTCGACCATAAGAGCATCCTGCCCTAAATCTCGTTAACACTCCATGCTGTAATGTCGTTGCGATTAACAACCCACGCCGAATAACTAACTAACTCAGGTAAACCAAACCACTTCGCACCATCTTTTCCTGCAACCATCAACGCTGTCGCCAGCGCATCGCACAATCCTGCATCTGGACCGATCACACTTGCAGAGCGCGCACCAATTGCGATCAATCCCGTATACGGATCATGAATATGCGCACCACGTTCGTAATCACCACTGGTTGCAATCGCTCCATCGCCAATTTCAACAACATGCACCACTTCTTGCGTGTTATCTGGATTAGAAATACCGATAGACCAAGGTTTGATAACGCCAGAATCATTGAATCCACCACGCAGTGCTAAATCTCCAGCACAATTAATCTGGACGTGTTGCGCGCCATGTTCCTGCGCAATATCTGCACACTTATCCGCCGCCCATCCTTTTACATATCCACTTGGATCGAACCCACCTGGCACGCTCCATGGGTCAAATGCTCCATCAGTTAGATCACGAGCAATCGCACATAAATTAGCTACTTCAATTACATCTGCAGGGGCCTCACTGATCGCAATGCGACCGCTACGTAATTGTGAAATTGCAGAGTTTTCTTTATACGTAGAAAATAAATCATCAACCAAAGTTACAAACGAATCAATCTCGCTAAATGCCATTACTGAATTGAAATCAGTGCCTTCGCAATCAAAGTAAAGCTTTGTGCCCCAAGCTTCAATTGTGTGGCGCTGGCGCATCAGAAAATTTAAAGACCAGCTTTAGCAACTGCTGATACTAAAGATGTGTACCAACCGTAAGAAGTAAAAGATGCACCTGATACGCCCTGAATATTTGCAGATTGCGCCGCGATAGTTTGTTCGCGTAATTTCGGAACTGCCATTTGCGTGTAACGATCATTGCTACCAGTTGGTGCTTGCAGAGCTTGCGCATCAGTAATTTTCCCGTTTTGTACTGTTATTTTAACTTGCACTGTTCCGTATCGAATACTTACTGGATCACCTGTAAATGATCCACTTGCTCCACCACTTGGTTGAGTTGCAGTAGGAGTCGGATTACTGGTTGGTTTGCCACTTGGTTGAGTTGCAGTAGGAGTCGGATTACTGGTTGGTTTGCCACTTGGTTGAGTTGCAGTAGGAGTCGGATTACTGGTTGGTTTGCCATTTGGTTTAGTTGTTGGCTTTTTAGTTGGTTTGCCACTTGCACTTGGAGTCGCACTCGGCGTGCTACTCGGGCTTGCCTGTGGAATTCCACCAGCAAGTGATGTTGTACTAGATAAATTCGGTGGAGTGATAGTTAAGACAGCGCCCAATCCACCGATTGTGCCACCAGCAATAATTAGTGCTCTTCTCATTTGATCTCCGTGTGATATCCGAATGCTTCGTCGTGGAATTTATCTGTTGGAACACCAACATCTTTCGCTGCCTTACGCACTGATTCAACGAGTGGACCAGGTCCACAAATATAAATATCTGAATCTGCAAAGCTAGGTACTAACTTGGTTAATGATTCAGCATCCATCGGATGATTTTTACGGGGTCCAACTAAGTAGTGGACACGCATTGTGCCATCAGAATTTGCCACTAAATAATCAATTTCTTCACGCAAAACCAAATCTTCTTCTCTAGAAGCTCGATAAATAACATCCATCTGCACGCCATTTTTAAACTCTTCGATGATTGCGCGAATAGGTGTAATACCAACACCACCACCAACTAATACAACATGCGGACTAGATGCACGCCCAGCAGTAAATGCACCATAAGGGCCTTCAACAAAGACGCGTGTGCCGGCATGTAATAACGCCAATGAACGTGAGTGATCGCCGAGACCTTTAACAGTGATGCGCACAAAATGCTCGGTTGGTGCGGCGGATAATGAATAAGGATGTGCAACGAGTAGGTGTCCTTTTTCTAAGAAGCGCCAAGAAAAGAATTGGCCACCTTGTGCTGCAAGCTTATGTAATTTACGTCCACGCATAATCACTGAGACAACATCTGGTCCTTCAATGACGACGCGATCAACTTTAAGGTTATGCCGCAAAGAACGCACCAATGGCAAACCAATACGCCAATACAAAACTGATGCACCCATCAATACATAGAGCGCGGTCCAGTACAAACGTGCTAGCGGATGGCCGACAAACATCGAACCGTTAAGAACTTGATGCATAAATGAAAGAGCAATGGCAGAGTATGTATAGATATGAATAATCCACCAAGTTTCATATGACATCTTGGCTCGTGCTTTTTTATACGAGGTTACGCCAGCCAAAATCATCAATACAAAGCCACCGAGTCCTGCCCACATCCAATAAAACTTATGTAGCACATTCCACATTTCCTTATATAAAGGAATCTGATCTTGTCCGGCATAGCCGAGAATCACAAAGAAAACATGAAAGCCAATAAGAAATAATGAATATGGCGCTAATTTGCGATGCCACGTCACCAATCTGTCATGACCAACACCGCGTTCGATTATTGGAATTCGCGCAACTAAGAAAATACCTAAGACTGCAAAGTACGTGCCAACGAGTGCGCACAAGCGGGAGAAAGAAGTAATTGCGGCGTACACGGAAGAGATATCAGCGCGAGACATTGAAGTCACTTGCATTGCAACTGTTAGTCCTAAACCAAGGCCCGCGATAAGAGCTGCCCAGTCAACGCCTTTGCCAGAGGAGTACTTAATTGCGGGCGTGTTGCTCATACCCCTATCTAACTCCTATTTTTTGTGAGTTTCATGCGCACGAAGAAAG
>Ga0304730_1001491_pt1 | contig 17550 bp, 15 predicted proteins | sample M_130628_MF_Meta_FD_190474 | JGI IMG/M metagenome (GOLD analysis project Ga0304730, IMG submission 190474) | Freshwater microbial communities from Lake Montjoie, Canada to study carbon cycling - M_130628_MF_MetaG (v2) (version 2) | ecosystem: Environmental > Aquatic > Freshwater > Lake | place...
TGATCATGGTGCCCATCTGCAACCCTGCGCCGCAGAGCGCCCCGGTAGCCACAGTCTCCCATTAGAGCCTGCGAGGCTACCAGTTGGTTGAGAATTCGGGTGGCGGAAGCACTTCGTCAAGGCCAACCCGCGCTTCTCGTAACCAACTCGTGAGTAGCCGAACCATCGAAACCCATTGTCAGATCCGAAAACCGGACCTTGCTATCCGAGCCGCAACCCGTTTGGACCGACCAGACCAGTCACCTTCATTTCAGATCACTATTTCAATAAGATAGCTGTTCGACGTTTCATTCTCCATGGCGCGCCAATTTAAATCGCAAAAACCCTATTGAGTTGTCTGTCGAGGGTAGGACCGTTTTGATCCGGGTATGAGATTGACTTACCCTGTCAACGGGTTTTGATCTGGGCCAAGGTCGCTGGACCGGTTCGGATAGAGATCGAGGCCTCATGACATCCTCCCCCTTGCATATCGGCGTATTGGGCGCGGCTAAGATTGCGCCATGGGCCTTGGTTAAGCCTGCTCAAGCCCGCTCCGATGTAACGGTTACAGCGGTCGCCGCGCGCGATCCTAACCGTGCGAGGGCCTTTGCCGCCGAGCATGGGATCGCAAATGTGGCCGAGAGCTACGAGGCTCTGATCCAGCGCGATGATGTCGATCTGGTCTATGTCGCCTTGCCTCCCGGATCTCATGCCGAATGGACGATCAAGGCCTTGGATGCGGGCAAGGCGGTCCTGTGCGAAAAGCCCTTTGCCATGAATTTGGCCGAGGTCCAGGCCATGGTCGATGCCTCGGTACGCAATGGTCTGCCTCTTTTTGAAGCCCTGCACTATCGCCACCATCCGGTGATGCTCAATGCCATAGATCTGGTCCAAAGCGGTGTGCTGGGTACGCTTCAATCGCTCGAAGCGGTGTTTGATGTGCCCATCGCCTATAGTGAGACCGAACTGCGCTGGCAAAAGGCCTTGGGCGGCGGGTCGCTGATGGATCTGGGCACCTACTGTCTTCATGCTGTTCGGATGCTGGCCCAGTCAGAGCCCACCGTCCTGGCGGCCAGCGCGCAGATGCAGCACGGCGTCGATGCAGCGTTTGACGCGACCTTGGCCTTTGCCGAGGGCGTGACGGCTAAGATCTCCAGCTCGATGGTCCCTGACCGCATGTCGTCTCAACTGACGGCCGTCGGCAGCCTTGGGCGTCTGGACATTACCAACTTCATTGCGCCGCAGATGGGATGCCGCTCGGCCCTGAACCTTGGCGGCAAGGTCGAGGAGCTGCCGATTGATCCTGTCGCCACCTTTGAGGCGCAGCTCGAGCATGTGGTGCAGGTCATGAGGGGGCAGTGTCAGCCCATCGTCGGCGGCAAAGATTCCTTGGCCCATATGGGTTTGATCGACGAGATCTACCGCATGGCCGGCGATTAGATCCGCTCAGACCTTTGTGCCAAGCCGAGCCAGCACGTCTCTTGGTACCTTGTAATGTTGGATAAAGGTATCGTGATCCCGGATGCCGCAAGCATCCCGCTGGATGAAAAAATACCAGACGGCCTTCGCCGCAGCATTGGTGAGGGCCTCATGCTGGTCGCTTCCCGGCGCGGCCGAGGTTGCGTTCAGTGCGGCAAGCGCCTTTTCAGCGTCACTGCCAAGCCTCCCGAGGCTGGACGCCTGTTCGGCCATCATTTGGGTTTCCAGAACGTTCAACCCGGTCTCGAACCGCGGCGAAGACGAGAAGTTCTGCGGCATCCTCAATGACATGATCGCCTCCACAAAGCGTAACCTGCCCAACCAAGATCAGACGATCATAAAACCGAATTGCGCAGGATAACAGACCTAAAATCTAGACGGCTATGGCGTCAACCCTTCGCCGTCCCAATCCCTGCAGCATGACGCGGAGTTCGCGGTCAAGCGCCCCGATCCACGACACCGTTCGGCGGCACTGAGCTGTCCGCGTGACCGGTTGGTGCCCTCACCAGACCCAAAAGGGCGAATAGCCATTGCATCTGGATGTGCCGGTCCTATGGATGGCACCGACCGTTAGGCGGTTGCATTGATGGACGATGGATCCGATGTTTCATAATGGGTGGGCTATCGGTTGGGCGGTGCTTGCGGTGATCCTTTCGGGGATAGGCAAGGGCGGCTTTTCCGGACTAGGCGCGCTGGCCATGCCCTTGATGGTGATCGCCAACCCGCCTTTGGAGAGCGCGGCTGTGCTTTTGCCCATCTTGATCGTGCAGGACATGGTCGGGGTTTGGTCCTTCCGTAAGACCTTTGATAAGGTGGTTTTGACGGTGATGATCCCGGGCATGACGATAGGAGTCATACTGGGTTATCTGTTTGCGTCGCGTGTCTCTGAGACCGCCATCTTGACCACTGTCGGTGGCCTGTCTTTCGTCTTTGGTGTGCACCGTCTGTGGCAGGATCGCGGCGGAGCGGTGGTGCTGCCCAGTAATTCGCCGCGCTGGCTCGGTGTTCTATTCGGTGTCGCTTCGGGTTTCGGCAGTCAGATCGCCCATGCTGGCGCGCCGCCGTTTCAGATGTGGGTCTTGCCGCGTAAATTGCCGCGCGATGAGCTTGTTGGCTCAAACGCCCTGTCCTTTGCCTATATGAACCTGATCAAGGTGCCAGCCTATTTCGCTCTGGGTCAGCTTACGCCCACCAGCCTCATCTCTTCGGCAGAGCTTGTTCCGGTGGCCCTGGTGTCCACGGTGCTTGGCGTCTATCTGGTTCGTAAGATCGATGCGGAGCGGTTCTATAGCCTGATCTATCTGTCGATGATCGGCATTGGGCTGAAACTGGTGATTGATGGCCTGGGCCTGTTTCATTGACGCCGGTTTCGGTAGCCGGTCTGTAAAAGCCATTGGCCCTTACCCCTGCAGCGTGATGTAGAGTTCGCGTTCGATGAGCCATTGGCCGCGATTGTTGCGCCAGGTGGCCATATAGATGCCGCTCATCTCACTGCCGTCTTGCCAGTTTCCGGTCCAGCGGCCCAGTTCAGCGGCGCGTTGGCCATCGTCAGTGATTTCTATGGAGGTGGTGGTGCGCACATAGGTGATGAAGCCCGAGGCAGAAAATTGGCTGGCAAAGGCGGCAACCACGGCGTCGGCCCCGTCGATCAGATCGCCATTGCCAGCGATCAGCAACATATCGTCGGTCAGGTGCGGACGAAGCCGCGCAGCGTCATGGGCCGCAATCAGGCGGTTGGTCAGTTTGCGTTTGGCGCGGATGGCGATGTCTTGGGTCAGCATGGGATCACCATGCTCAAAGATCGCGCCGCCGCCAAGTCCTCTGGCATCACGACCTTAGTCTAGGTGACGGGGGCCTTGATGCGGATATTAAGTTGGCCTGCCAGTCCGGCGCGGCGGTGGTGGCTGATGGCCTGCATACCCGGCGAGCGCATCATTTCTCCCATGGCCTCAAGGGAAGGGTAATAGGCCAGTGCAACCTTGTCCCACAGCTCCTCGACCTCACCCAGCAAGATACCCGTAACCGGACCAGAATAGACCGAGCCGCCCCCTATCGAGGCCAGCAATTTACGCACCTCGACCGTATAGAGTTCATAGGCCTCAGCCCCGGTTAAATGGCTATTGGAGCCATCCTCATATTCCGCGAAGGGCTTGAATTTCAAAAGGTTGACCATGACGAAAGGGCCATTTTCTGGCCCAGCAAAAAATGCCTTGGCCTGTTCGCCTCCCGGCTGAACTGCATTGACGACCTTCATTTCCCACCTCATGATCAGAACCGTTATTCCGGTTCCGAAGGGTGGGTGTTAGGCTAGGCGTCTGTCAAGCTCATTTCGTCGAACGAGGCGTTGGTCGGGCTTTGAACGGTCCTCGCCAAGGTCTGCATCCTATGAATGGCAGAATAGGGATTGCGATAAATTCTGCGCCGCATCCTGCGCGCCGGTGAGACAAGAGGAAGTGACCCATGATCTTCAAAAGCGCTGTGTTGGCGGTCCCCGTCCTGGCTATGGCCTTGACCGTCTCGGCGGCTGCGGAGAAGCCTGAGGCCAAGAGGGTGATGGCCAAGGATATTGCCGTGGCCCACACGCCGCTGGTGCCGGGCGGCTATGGCCGAACCTTTCCTGCTCCGGTTCTTGCCGGTTGTACCGAGCCTTTGGTGAGCGGCGCGCCGGATCTGCGCGGCATCTGGCGGATCATCAGTCATAATGATCAGCCCCCTGCGGCGGGTGAACATCTGCATAACTATGCGGAGCGGATCGAACAGTGCGGTAATCGGATTGTTGATATGGGCGGTGGCACCATTGCCGATGCGCGCGCCGACGGTACGGTCGAAAACGCCGTCCGTGATGTTTCAGTGCGCGATTACAAGACACCCATCCTCGCCGTCGCGACCTTTGAGAAGGGTGTGTTTGTCCTGCGTCCGGTAGACAAGCCCGGCTTTGAGGCCCGCCGATGGTTGGATGCGGATGGGCACATGCACTGGACTCGACCGGACTATGGACGGGCGGTTCTGGAACGGATTGGCGGCCCTAACGATCCTTATACAAGACCCGAATAGGAGCGCGGTGAGATGTCGTCGAGCAAGCCGGGGTCCGTCACCACCGGACTACAACTTCGATCCTTGATGCGCCCAGAGGGCCTCGTGGAGTTGTCTCTCGTCGGGGTTGAGATCGCTCCGCCGCGCGAGGGCGAGCTGCTGGTACGGGTCGGGGCGGCCCCGATCAATCCCAGTGATCTGGGCCTCTTGTTCGGCCCTGCGGACCTTTCCACATTGCGCATTGATGGCGACAAGACAACCGCCAAGATTCCGCAGCCCTTCATGGCCGCAGTCGCGGGCCGTTTGGGTCAGTCCCTGCCCGCGGGCACGGAGGGGGCGGGAAGCGTTGTTGCGGCAGGACCTGACGCTGCGTCTCAGGCCCTGATCGGTCGTACAGTCGCAGTCTTTGGCGGTGCCATGTTTGCACAGTACCGAACCCATCGAACGGCCGATGTTCTGGTCTTGCCGGAGGGCACCAAGGCTGCAGACGGCGCAGCCAGTTTTGCCAATCCCTTGACCGCCCTAGCCATGACCGAGACCCTGCATCTGGAAGGTCATAGAGCGCTGGTCCATACAGCTGCCGCGTCTAATTTGGGTCAGATGCTGAACCGGATTTGCCTGCGCGATGGCATTGATCTGGTCAATATTGTCCGCAGCCCCGATCAGGTTCGCCTCCTACGCGATATGGGCGCAGTCCATGTGGTGGATTCCAGCGCTGCGAGCTTTATGCAGGATCTGATTTTCGCGATTGCTGCAACCGATGCGAGCCTGGCCTTTGACGCGGTCGGCGGCGGCGCGCTCGCCAGCCAGGTCCTATCGGCGATGGAACAGGCCCAATCACAAAAGACGCAGGGCTATAGCCGCTATGGCTCTCACGTTCACAAGCAGGTCTATATCTATGGTGGCCTATCTGCGACTGTGACCCTCTTGGCGCGCAGCTATGGCATGGTCTGGGGCGTCAATGGTTGGATCTTGACTGGCTTTTTGGCCAAACTGGGTCCGGTCGGTGTCAAGCGCCTGCGTCAGCGTGTGGTTGATGAGTTGACGACTACCTTTGCCAGCCATTTCACGGCGCAGATCTCCCTAAGCCAAGCGTTGAACCCGGCGCATATTGCTGCTTACGCCCAAAAACGAACCGGCGAAAAATACCTGATTATTCCGACGATGGATTGAACGGATCTGGGCCCGTTGCGGTGAATTTCATGAGGAGAATTTGCCCCTCAAATTTGGATTTCGAGCCCTTAATTCGCACATTGACAAGCCGCAAGGTTCGACTGACAGTGAAGCGGAATACTCGTTCACTTATCGGACGCAAATAGAAAAAGCCACATAGGGGGAAGACATGAGCAATTTGAAGTTCGCTAAAGGCCTTTTTGCTAGCACGGCCATCTCATTTGGCCTTCTGGCCCTTGCACCAGTTGCCGCGCAGGCAGCGACAGAGACGGTAGAGGTCGAGACCGTTATCGTTACCGCCAATAAGCGTTCTGAGAATATCCAAGAGGTGCCGATGTCGGTATCGGCCGTCAGCGGCGACTATCTGGAAAAGGTCGGCATCACCAACGCGACGGACCTGTCACGCTTCATCCCCTCAGTGAATATCGCCCAGTCGAACAATAACCGAAACACGACGGTTTTCGTTCGCGGTATTGGCTCCTCGGGTACCAACCCCGGCATCGAGTCCAGCGTCGGTATCTTTATCGATGGCGTCTATATTTCGGCTGCTGGTCCGATCCAGAGCAACCTCCTAGATGTCGCCGCGATCGAGGTCCTGCGCGGACCTCAGGGCACGCTCTATGGACGAAACACCCCCGTTGGCGCGATCAATATCAGCTCGCGTGCGCCAAGCCAGGCCTTTGAGGCCATGCTGACAGGGCGGGTGGGTGACTTTAAGGACCGCGGTATCAGTGGCTATGTTGGCGGCGGTTTGACCGACAATTTGGCGGCGCGCCTGTCGGTCTATCAGTCGACGCGCGATGGCTATGAGACCAATCTGTCTGGCCCAAAGGTCAATGACGTCGATCAACAAGGGGTGCGTCTGCGCGCGCAGTGGAAACCGACCGAAAAGATCACCGGTGATTTCATCGGCTATTACTCGCGGATCAAATCCCATTGCTGCACCGCCGATCAACTGGCGCCGACATCGGCTACCGGTATCGCAACCCCTGGTTTCTTGGCCGCAGCGGCTGCGACGGGCCATCCGTTCCGCAATTTTGACGATACGGACCATGTGGTCGACGATAATGCCCCTGGCTTGGATCTGACCAAGGTCTATGGCCTATCGGCCAATTTGAATATCGACCTGCCCAACGACTTTAAGCTGACTTCGATCTCGGCCTTTCAGGGCTATAAGGACGATATTCAGTCCCTCGCCGCCGACATGCTGCCGCAAGCGACGGCCAGTGGTTCCCAGTATCTTCGTGCCGAAGGCTATAGCGAGGAAGTCCGTCTGACCTCACCGGCCGATAAGCGGCTTAGCTATATTGCGGGGATCTATCTGTTCTCGGAATCAAAAACCTACACCACCCAGACCGTGCTTGGCCGCGACGCCAACCGCGTGCTTCCACCAGCCCCCGGTCGCAGGTTCCTGCAAGGGGACACGAGCAACTTCTACTATACGCAAAAGACCAAGAGCTACGCAGCCTTTGGTCAGGCGACCTTTAAGGTGACCGAAGCCTTCCGCCTGACCGGTGGTTTGCGCTATTCAAATGACGCCAAGGACAGCTTCATCTTCTCGACCGTCAATGCCACGGCCAGTCCAGCGGCGCGGGCCTCCTTCTCGCCCAACCCTCTTGGCGCGCTGAGCCGCGAGGAACATAAGATGACCTGGTCGGCAGGGGCTCAGTACGACCTGAAGCCCGGTGTGATGGTCTATCTCTTAGCGGCGACGGGCCATAAGACGGGTGGCTTCAATGCGCGCGGCGCCGCAGTCGGTGTGCCTGTGGAATTTGGCCCAGAACAGACCCTAACCTATGAGGCCGGTATCAAGTCGGTGCTCTTGGACCGCAAGTTGGTGCTGAATGCGGACATCTATCGAATGAAGCTGGAGCAGTTCCAAGACTCCATCCTCAATCCCTTGACCGGTACGGGTTTTATCGTTGCCAACGCTGGCGACCGAGAAGTTCAGGGCGTTGAAGCCGAAGCCCAGTTCCGGCCGATCGAACCCTTAAGCTTTAAGGCCAGTGCCTCCTATATGCAGGGCGAGTTTACCGACTATCCAGCCGGTCAGTGCAACGCTTTGAAGCCTGCCAATGGCACCAAGCCCGGAACCTGCAACTATAATGGCTTGACCCCGGCTCAAACCCCTCAGTGGAGCGGCAGTTTGATGGCCAACTGGCAGTCGCCGCTGGCGTCAACGGGGCTAGACTGGTTCGCGACGGGAGATCTTAGCTACACGGGCGCAAAGTCCTTGGAACCAACGCTTGATCCACGGGGCTATCAGGCGGCTGTGACCTTGGTTGGGCTGCGCGCGGGTATCACCTCGCCAGCTAAGGGTTGGCGGGTCTCGGCCTATGGCAAGAACCTGTCTGACGAGTCCTACTATGTGCAGAAGACGAGCCAGCCGCTGAATTCCTTTATCTCGGCGGGCGGTACGGCAGCGGCGGGTGGTTTTGTGGGTTGGTATGCGCCGCCCCGCACCTACGGTCTCGAAGTGACGATGAACTTTTAGTTTCCTCCCCTTGGGACGCTGCGCCTAGCGCAGCGTCCCAGTCCTTTCCCATAGATCACGGAGGTCTGAGCCATGGGCCAGACGCGCAAAAAGCTTGTCCTATTTGCTGTTACCGGCCTGATGACCTTCGGACTGGCGGCGCTTGGAACAGCGCAATCTCCGGCCAATGCTCCAGCTGGACGCCCCCAATATAGTGTTGGGCCGCCGCAAGATGTGGTCTGGCAACAGGGGCCCGTAACACCGCCTAAGACCCGAAAGCAGCCCAACATCATCGTCATCATGGCCGATGACCTTGGCTATAACGACATCACCTTCAACGGCGGCGGCGTCGCCGGTGGGCTGGTTCCAACGCCCAATATCGATGCCATAGGCCGCGAGGGTGCAAATTTTGCTCAAGCCTATTCGGGCCATGGCACCTGCGCGCCGTCCCGCGCCGCCCTAATGACTGGCCGCTATCCGACCCGCTACGGATTTGAATTTACGCCGGTGAACCTCAAGTTCGCGCGCGATGTTCGGGCCTTCCATTACGGTATCCGCAACCCCGTCTTTTTCGCCGATCGGGAGAAGGACATCATCCCCGTCGAACAGATGGGCGTGCCGACTACGGAAATTACCATCGGTCAGTTGCTCCAAAAGGTCGGCTATCACACGATCCAACTGGGCAAGTGGCACCTGGGCGAGTCTCCTCAGTTTCAGCCACAGAAGCGCGGCTTTACCGAAACCTTAGGCTTTACGGGCGGCGCATCGATGTTCTTGCCCAAGACCGATCCAAGGGTGGTCAACTCGTTCCAAGGCTTTGACCCGATTGACCAGAACCTCTGGAGCAGCCTGCAGTTCTATGTCCGCAAGGATGGCGGCCCGGCCTTCCAGCCTAAGAAGCACATGACCGACTATCTGACCGATGAGGCGGTGGCGGCGATTCAGGCCAACCGCAATCGGCCGTTCTTTATGTATCTGGCCTATAATGCGCCCCACACCCCGTTGCAGGCGACGCGCGAGGACTATGATGCCTTGCCGCAGATCGCCGACCATCGTCTGCGCACCTATGCGGCAATGATCCGTGGCTTGGATCGGGGCGTTGGGCGTGTGCTTCAGACCTTGCAAGAGCAGGGGCTCGACAAGGACACTTTGGTGATTTTCACCAGCGACAATGGCGGGGCCTACTATATCGGTCTTGAAGAGATCAACCGGCCGTTCCGAGGCTGGAAACAGACCTTCTTTGAGGGCGGCATTCGCGGTCCCCTCTTTATGCGCTGGCCGGCACAGATTGCCCCGGGCGCTACCTTTAGGTCGCCCGTCTCCCATTTCGATATTTTCGCAACGGCGGCTGCGGCTGGGCGCTCTGCTATACCCACTGACCGCATCATCGACGGGGTTGATCTGGTGCCATACCTCGAAGCTCGCAAGACGGGCCGACCCCATGACATCCTGTTCTGGCGAACGGGACCCTACCGCGTCGTGCGTTCGGGAGATTGGAAGCTGCAGGTCACCGAGCGTCCGGCTAAGGACTGGCTCTACGATCTCTCAAACGACCCGACTGAGCGTCATAACCTTGCCGCTGATCGTCCAGACAAGGTGGCGGAGCTCAAGCGCGATCTGGCCCGCCATGATGGCGAACAGGCCAAGCCGCTTTGGCCTGAATTAGGCCAGTCTCCGGTCATGCTGGATCACTCGTTGATCCTCAATCAGACCGACAATGACGAGTATGTCTATTGGGGTAACTGAGGCGTCACGCCGCTGCCGAACGGGCAGCGGCGATGTCCTCTTCGAGATGCTTGCCCGCGAGCGTGAACTGCCAAGTAGCGAGGATCTTGGTCAGCACGATCACCGACATGGCCCAGCGCAGCGAGTTCGTGCCCGCTGAGGCTTGGAAGAGATCACTCATCAGGCCGATGGCCTGAGGTCCAAGGCCTTGGCCAAGCACCGAGATGATGAAGATCAGGAAGGCTGCCGCCATGGCCCGCATGTTGGGCGGCGCAAGCGACTGGATGGTTCCGAAGATCGGTCCGGTAAAGGCGTTGGATAGCAGGTTCGGAATGATCATGAACAACAGCGCCAACTCAAAGGTTGGGGCGAAATAGACGGCGAAATAGAAGGGTACCGTCACAATAATCTCGATGGCGGGCAGCCAAGCGTACCAAGCGCCATTTTTGCGGCCCATAAGGTCGCCCAGCCAGCCGCCGACATAGGTTCCGATGCCGCTGGTAATGCCAACAATGAGACCCAGATACAGCCCTACCTGTGCCGGTCCCACATGATAGGTGCGGATCAGGAAGGTTGGGTTCCACTGCAGCAGGCCATAGGCGGCGAAGACGTGCAGGCTGGTCGCCAAGGATAGACGCCTAAAGGACCGGTTCGACCAGATGGTGCGAAGGACAACGGCAATAGACGGGCGGTCCTCGATCTTGGGTGGAAGGATTTCACGTACCGGCTCCTTGACTGTCAGAAACATCAAGACGGCCAGCATCAAACCGGGCATCCCGACGACTAAAAAGGCCATGCGCCAGCCAAAGGTTTGGCTCACCCAACCCCCAACGGCCAATCCAAATAGGATGCCGATCGGTACACCGCAGGAATAGATCGCCAGCGCTGTCGAGCGCTGTCCGTGGGGGAAATAGTCAGCCAGCATCGAGTGGGCCGCCGGTCCGCTGCCGCCTTCGCCCACCGCCACACCGGTCCTGGCCAGCAAAAGGTGCCAGAAGTTCTGCGCCATGCCGCAGACCGCGGTCAGTCCACTCCAAACCACCAGCGACGCGACAATGATATTTCGGCGCGAGGTTCGGTCCGCAAGCCTTGCGATGGGGATGCCGGCTATGGCGAAGAACAGGGCGAAGGAGAGGCCAGACAGCAGACCCAACTGGGTGTCGCTGAGGTGCAGGTCCTTCTTGATCGGTTCCATCAGGATCGACAGGATCTGGCGGTCGATCATATTGACCACATAGACGAGGAACAGGATCAGGAGGGCATATCGGGCATCTCCACTGGCCTGGCCAATGCCGGTTTTTGCCTGTGACTTTTCCATGGCTTCCCCCAAGTCGCGGCGTATGGACCGCCCGTTCCGTGAACCGGAACATCTATTCCGGACTGTCCGTTAAGAGCGCCTAGCGGTCAAGGGGGCAATGGGGTGGATTGACGGGCCAGATCGGGCGACTCCAAATGGAACAGAGCCTTGCGACGCGCTTGTATGAACCGCGGTTCCGGTTTACCAATTTAGAAAAGATCATGGGAGGCCACCGTTCTTATTCCCCTCGATATTGGCGATATTCCAGCGGCGGTTGACGCCCATCCCGGCCTTGGTGATGGACCCTTCACGCTCTATGGGGCCTATGCCTCGCTCTATACCGGCAAGACCCGCAGCTATCTGCGCAAGAAGGCGATCCCCTTTGTCGAGCGGCTGCCCAGCCACCCCCATTTTCGCCAAGAGGTTAGTCCTACGGCACGCTCGAAACGTATCCCGATCCTGGAGACGCCCGAAGGGTTTGTGCTCCAAGATACCACTGTCATCTTCGAATATTTGGAGCGGCGGTTTCCAACGCCCTCGGCCCATCCCCCCGGACCACGCCAGCGCCTCGCTGCCTATCTTGTCGATCTGTTCGCCAGTGAGAACCTCAAGGTCGCTTGGCACTATCGGTGGAACTATCCTGAGCCCAATCGCCACTTCGTTCTGCGTGAGTTTGGCCGCAGCTTTAAGCCGCGCGGAACTGATGAGTTGCTGGACCACTATGGCGGTGTGGTAGCGCGGCAAATGGATGGCCATCGCAGCCGCATCGGGATTACGCCCGAAATGTTCCCGATGATGGAACAGATCTATTTCAACCTGCTCGACGTGCTCGAGGCCCACTTTACCGATCACCCCTATCTGTTCGGAGGCTTGCCGAGCACCGCCGATTTCAGCCTGATGGGTCCTCTTTTCGCCCATCTTGGCCGCGATCCGTGGCCCCTGCACCTAATGCAGCAGCGGGCACCGCGCGTGTTCCGCTGGGTGGAACATATGAACACGCCAGAGATTCAGTCTCCTGAATTTTGGGACGTGCCGGTGGCCTATCTGCCGGATGATGAGGTGCCGCAGACGGTGGTTCAGCTCTTGCAGACCTTCTGCGCTGACTATGCCCCGATCTATAGCGCTAGTGCTGCGCTTTACGACCAATGGCTCGCGATCCATCCTGATGCCGAGAAGGGTACGACCCTGTCGCAGACAGATGAAGATCAGCCCAGCTTGGGCCAAATTACCGTCCCTTTGCGTGAGCACCAGATGACGATGGGCGCGCCGGGCCACTCGCTTTGGCTGCTGCAAAGAACGCTAGATTGGCTCGCACAGTTGAGCCCCGAAGATCGAGCCGCCTGCCAGACTTTCGCCAAGGACTGCGGGGCGGAAACCCTGCTCGCGACGCCCATCTTGCGGCCCCTAACCCGGGTCGGCAACCGGCTCGCCGTCGCATGAGGATGACATGATCGACCTTCATTTTTGGCCCACGCCCAACGGGTGGAAGATCACCATCATGTTGGAAGAAACCGCCATGCCCTATCGGTTGGTGCCGATTGATATTGCCAGCGGTGCACAGCACGAAGCGGACTTTCGGATCCTGTCGCCCAATGGTCGGATGCCTGCGATATTGGACCATGACGGTCCAGATGGCGCGCCCCTCTCGATCTTTGAATCGGGGGCCATATTGCAATATCTCGGTGACAAATCAGGGCAGTTCTATCCCAGCGAACGCCGCGCCCGTAGCCGGGTTGATCAGTGGCTCTTTTGGCAATGTGCCGGTCTCGGGCCCATGGCCGGGCAGGCGGCCCATTTCAACTATCAGAAGGACAAGATCGCCTACGCCATCGAGCGCTATAGGAACGAGACCCGCCGCCTCTATGGCGTGCTCGACAAGCGCTTGGCCGAGGCAGAATATATGGCAGGCGACTATTCCATCGCCGACATGGCAACCTGGCCTTGGACGCGGGGCTATAAGGGCCTTGGCATCGATCCGGTCGAATATCCCAACTTCTATCGCTGGTTCAAACAGGTCGGGGCCAGAGAAGCCGTCGCCAAGGGCTCTGCCATTGGCAAGGACGATTTCGCCCAGCGCCAGCGTGAACTTCTCTCTCCAGGAACCCCCAAATGAGCAACCTCTACAAGATCTTCGGGTCGGAAATGTCGCCCTATTCGGTCAAGGTGCGGGCCTATTGCCGGTATAAGGCCATACCCCATCAGTGGATCGCGCGGGGCCCAGACAGCGACGAGGACTATCGCCGCTACGCCAAGCTGCCGATTGTCCCAACCGTAGCGACACCCGACCAGGTTGGACTGCAAGACTCCACCCCGATCATCGAGCATCTCGAGGCCCTGTTCCCTGAGCCGTCGATCCATCCGCAAGATCTGGCCCTCAACTTCCTTTCGGCTCTGTTTGAAGAGTTCGGGGACGAGTGGGGCAATAAGCTGATGTTCCATCACCGCTGGTATGCTCAGGTTGACGGGCTGGCCTCGGCGCAAACCTTGGCTCGTCTTTCTCGGCCTAAGGCATCGGCGGAAGAGACCGCTCAACTGGCCGCGATGATCTTAGAGCGTATGTCAGGCCGCGGTCATTTTGTGGGTTCCAGTCCGGCGACAGCGCCCCTGATCACCGACTATCTGGCCGAGTTGCTCGACCTGTTGGAGGTCCATCTCAAGGACCGAAAATATCTGTTCGGCGCCCGGCCGAGCTTTGGCGATTTCGGCCTTGCCGCGCAGCTATACGAGGCCTCGGTCGATCCCACCTGTGGCAGTTTCATCCGCGCCCGTGGGCCAGCGGTCTTGGACTGGTGCTATCGCATGCACGAGCCGCGCAATGATGGGGCCTTTGAAAGCTGGGACAGTCTTGCCCCAACCCTGACCCCGATCTTGGCCTATATCGGACGCTATTTCCTGCCCTGGACCGATGCCAATAGCCGCGCTCTTCAATCGGGGGCGGCGGAGTTTACGGTCGAGCTTGTCGGGCAGGCCTATGTCCAGGCGCCGCAGAAATATCACGCCAAGTCCCTTGCGGCCTTGCGCGCGCGCAGGGCGGGCGTTTCGGACCCCAAACTGGCCGCAATCCTTGCTGAGACCGGCTGTGCTAGCCTGTTGGAGAGCGTCTGACCATGACCCATGCGCACCGGCTGGACAGCGTTGCCGACATCAGCCGCCTGCACGCTAAGGAGCGACCCAATGCCGTTGCCTTGGACTATCGAGATCGTCTGACAACCTATGGCGAGCTGGACGAGCGGGCCAGCCGGGTGGCCAACGGCCTATTGGAAGACCATCAGAGCCTGGGCGCGCGCATTGGCTATGTCGGCAAGAACCTTGATCGCTTCTGGGAGGTGGTGCTGGGGTGTTACAAGTCCAGAACCGCACTGGTGAGCTTAAACTGGAGACTGGCTGCACCCGAACTGGCCTTCGTCATTGCCGATGCGGACTGCGAGATCTTGTTTGTTGGGGCGGAGTTTTACGCCGTGGTTGACCAGATCCTCAGCCAATTGCCGCGCATCAAGAGGGTTATAGCGGTGGATGGTGGCCATAACCAATGGCCCGCCTATGAGGCTTGGCGAGACGCTCAATCGGCTGTTGATCCGATGCTGCCCTCTAGGGGGGATGATGACATCCTTCAGGTCTATACCTCGGGCACGACCGGCAATCCCAAGGGTGTCAGGCTGAACAATACCAATTATCTGTCGCTGTTTGGTAACCCCCCTATCGATGTCGAGCCGCTCTGTGAGCGTGATGTGGTGTTGATTGCCATGCCCTTCTTCCATGTTGCGGGGATCAATATGGGCATGGGCACCTTGGCCAACGGCGCGCGCGGTGTGATCTTGCCCGAGGTCGATCCAATGGAAATTCTTCGCCTGATACCGGCCAAGGCGATTACCCAATCAACGTTGGTGCCTGCCGTCATCTTGGCCTTGACCCAATTGCCAAAAGCGCAAGGAACCGATTTTTCGAGTCTGAAGCGGATCACCTATGGCGGCTCGCCCATTCCGGAGGCGGTGCTTCGACAGGCGACCACCCTGATGGGCTGCAGTTTCATGCAGGGCTATGGCCTGACCGAGACCTCGGGCGGTCCGGTGACCTATTTGGCGCCTGCAGACCACGATCCTGCGCGCGGTAAGCTTCGCTCTTGTGGTCGGCCTGCGCCTGGCCGGGAGATTAAGATTGTGGATCTGGAGGGCAGGACCGTGCCTGCGGGCCAGGTCGGCGAGATCCTGATCCGCGCCACCTGCGTCATGACCGGCTATTGGAAGCGTGAGGACGCCAATGCCGAGGCTTTTGACTTCGAAGGCTATTTTCGCTCGGGCGATGCGGGCTACCTCGACCAAGAGGGCTATCTCTATATTCAGGACCGGATAAAGGAGATGATCGTTTCTGGCGGTGAGAACATCTATCCGGCAGAGGTTGAAAATGCCCTTGCCGGTCATCCTGCCGTTCAGGACGTCGCCGTGATCGGTGTTCCTGACGACCGGTGGGGCGAGGCGGTGAAGGCCATCATTGCTTGCAAGCCGGGCATGAGCGCCGATGCAGTCGAGATCATCGCCTATGCCCGCGAACGGATCGCTGGATATAAGCTGCCCAAGTCGGTGGATTTCGTCGCCTCGATTCCGCGCAATGCCAGTGGCAAGATCCTGCGCCGCGACCTTCGCCAACCCTATTGGGAAGGCCGCGACCGACAGGTCAATTAGGCAAACAGGACCTCGCAGCCTGTACCCTTCAGGGCCGCATCGACCTTGGCGCGGGCACCGGCATCGAGGGCGCCATATTCCTGGCGCAGCCACATCAGGCACTTGGCCTGATACGGGAAGGGCTGTTGCACCCAAGGTTGGCCGTCAATGGTGGTCTCGACCTGTTCGGCCTTATCTTGGACCGCTTTGGCATTGGCCAAAAGCAGGGGGGCATAGACCCGTCCAACCTCGGCCAGAAGGGCGGTCAAGGTCGAGGGCAGGGCGGCTGGGTCGAACCAGTCGGCTTCGGTCGGCTCTAGGCCGGTAAGGTCCTCAACGGCACCGGTCCAAGCAAAGACGCGCGGTGCTCGTTCAATGGTGAGCGCCATAGAGGTCGGGTCGAACAGGGCAAGTTGCGTCAACTGTCCATAGATGCCGAAGTCACCCGCGCCGGGTCTTGCCCCCAGCAGGAAGGCGTGAACGCGCAGATGGGCCTCCATCGCATCGATATAACGAACATAGCTGGCCTCAATAACGCTCCAGGTCTTTTCGTTGGAGCCGACATAGCGCAGGCGAGGGATCTGGCGATTGGCAATATCGGTGCCCGCTTCCTTGAGGTCTGCATCGGGCATCCGTCCCCGGGTCCAGGCTGGTAAAATGGCCGAAGCACGGGCAATGTCGTCGGCAAAATGCCAACGGTAGTGGAACATGGCCTTGGTCAGCCATTCGTCGCCATAGTCTTCCAACAGGGCGTCGATCAGGGCGAGGGCCGGATCGGAAGGCCGAGCCGAGCGGTCTGAAAACTGGGTCTCAAGCCGGCGGATGATCGGGGTGGAGTCGGTGACGGGCTGAATGGTCCCGGTCTCATCGGCAAAATAGAAGGTGGGCAGCAGGCTAACCTTGGGCTTGGGAAAGCCAGGAATTTCGCGAGACCCCAAGATCAGTCGGTACGGAATACGACGGAAGCGAAGCAGCGCAAGCATCTTGCGGGTGTAAGGTGAGCCGGGTACGCCGCTCAAGGTGATCAAACTGTCCTGTGCCGTCATCGCGACGCTCCCGATTATCACTGTCAAATTGGCCAATAACCGAAATTCCGGTTCACAAACCTCCTGAGGCGGCTTGTTTCAATCGGAATTGAGGTTCACATTGTATGGCATGCATTGGGAGGGGTGTGAAGGTGGGTCTGAGCGTTCGAACGAGGTTTGCAGAGGCGCTGCGGTCTGGCATCAGCATCGCCGCTCTTGCGCGCCTTCTTCGCGACCCGCTGGTTCATTTTCTTGTCGCGGGCCTGCTGATCTTTTTTGCGTCCCAAGCTTGGCATGATGTCCATGACAGGCGTGTTATCCTGGTCACGCCCGAACGCGCGGCGGAACTGAGCACCAAATATCGGCTTCAGTTTGGCACAGTGCCCTCGTCCGCGCAGATGACGCAATTGATCGACGCGTATGTCCTGCAGGAGGCGCTCTATCGCGAGGGCAAGGAGATGGGCCTTGATCGAGATGATGAGATCATCCGCCGCCGGGTAGCGCAGAAGGTCTCGTTCTTGCAGCAGGATCGAAGCTTGCCCCCACAGCCTTCGACCGATGACCTTGAGGCGTGGTATCGAGCCCATCTGACGGACTATGCCACCCCAGTTCGGATCACCTACAGCCATCTCTATTTTTCGACAGATGGGGTTGAGGATGCGGTTGCGCGCGCCCATGCGGTCAAGGCGCTTGTGGCGCTGAAGTCGG
>Ga0304730_1001494_pt1 | contig 17514 bp, 15 predicted proteins | sample M_130628_MF_Meta_FD_190474 | JGI IMG/M metagenome (GOLD analysis project Ga0304730, IMG submission 190474) | Freshwater microbial communities from Lake Montjoie, Canada to study carbon cycling - M_130628_MF_MetaG (v2) (version 2) | ecosystem: Environmental > Aquatic > Freshwater > Lake | place...
CAGGCTTTAGCTCTGTAAGCCATGGCAATGCCGTCGCCAGTAGCTATCACCGGATTGGTTGTAGAGCGGTAAACCTGACCAGCGCCACCCGTTGCAATGATGGTATGTTTTGCCAAAAAGGTTTCTATTTGCCCTGTTTGTTTATTTAAAACATAAGCACCAAAGCAGGTAATATCAGGCGTTAGGCGGGTTACTGCATACCCCAGATGGTGTTGAGTGATGAGGTCGATAGCAAAATAATGTTCGAAAATAGTGATGCTTTTAATGGTATCAGCTTTAACCATTAAAGTTCTTTGCATTTCCCAGCCGGTAAGATCTTTATAATGCAAAATTCTATTTTCAGAGTGACCACCCTCTCTGCCGAGATCAAAAGTGCCATCGGTCGCTTTTTTATCAAACCGAGCTCCCCACTCGATGAGTTCCTGTACGCGAAGGGGACCCTCATTGACTACGATATCAACAATATTTTCATTGCAAAGGCCATCTCCAGCATCGTGGGTGTCTTCCTTGTGTTTCTTTGTGGAATCAACTTCAGGATTCCAAACAGCCGCAACTCCACCCTGTGCATATCTTGTATTACTCTCTCCCTCAACTGTTTTAGTGAGAACACAAACGGACAATTCGGGATTATCTTCTGCGATTTTGATTGCCGTGGTAAGACCACCAATTCCGGAACCAATTATTAGAATATCATATTTTGCCATTTTGAAGCTTTAAGGTCTGTCAAAAGTAAAAAGGTAAGGTATAAAGAAAATAAATTCCAACATATTTTTTTTAAATCATTTAAATGTCTAATTTTGTGCCGATTTTAAAAAAGCGCAATAAAAGAATAATTAGAATGAAAAAATTCATGGTTCCATTCATCTGTTTGTTCGTTATTATGGCGAACATTTCACCTGTTGAAGGCGCAACTACAAAAACGGAGGAATCAGCGCATGAAACAACTCATCATGATGAATGTTCTTGTCATCATGAAGAAAAGTATGATCCAGGCGCTTCAGCATTTCACCATATTGGTGATGCGAATGCTTTTCATCTATTTGGCGACTATTATTTACCCCTTCCCTGCTTATTATATGCTCCCGAAAATGGCTTCAAATTTTTGATGTCCAATGATTTTCACATGCATCATCATGGTTCAGGTTCAAAAGCAATTGATGGATATGTGATGGTTCACGGTTCTATCATGAGGGTAAATCAGGAAGGATTCCCTATGGAAGGGGAAGTAGAAGTTTCTTGTTACACAGAAAAAGAGGCTGCAGATGGTAAAGTTACTTATCAGGTTGTTTATGACGAAAAGTGTTATAATCTAGATAAAAAAACTTCGTATGACGGCGGAATCATGGGAGGAGGTATCTCTTCTTTTTATGATTTCGGTATGACGAAGAATGTATTCACCATGATATTAGCTTTCTTGATTTTGTTTTTCCTTTTCAGAAAAGCAGCAGTTAGTTATATCACCAGAAAGGGTCAGGCTCCAAAAGGAGTGCAGGCGGTGATTGAGCCTTTATTTGAGTTTATCAGAAATGAGGTAGCTATTCCATTTTTAGGAAGTAAATACGAAAAATACCTTCCCTATTTAATGTCTATCTTCTTCTTTATACTGGGATTGAATTTAATTGGTCAATTGCCATTTTTTCCTGGTAGTGGTAACGTAACAGGCAATCTGTCTGTCACCTTAGTATTAGCGGTTATAGCTGCTTTAATAACCAATTTCAGTGGAAACAAAAATTACTGGCAGCATGTTTTCAATATGCCTGGGGTTCCATTACCTATTAAGTTTATATTAACGCCAGTTGAATTACTGGGATTATTTATCAAGCCATTGACATTAATGTTGCGTTTATTTGCCAACATTACAGCGGGACACATTGTAATCATCATATTTGTCAGTTTAATATTTATTTTTGGACAAGCTGGTGAAAGTTTAGGCGGATCGATATTGGGAGGTATAATGGCCGTACCCCTCACTTTATTTATGATGGCTATTGAACTTTTAGTCGCTTTTGTACAAGCTTTTGTATTTTGTATTTTAACAGCATCTTATATTGGTGCTGCCATTGAAGAACATCACGAACATCATTAATTTATAATAAAAATTGTCATCATGACTGGAACATTAGCCGCAATTGGTGCAGGATTAGCCGTAATAGGCGCAGGAATTGGAATTGGAAACATCGGTTCAAAAGCAATGGAAGCCATTGCTCGTCAACCAGAAGTTGTTGGAGATATCCGTTCTAACATGATCCTTATGGCCGCTCTTATTGAGGGTGCTGCCCTTATCGCGATTATCTTATCGATTTTCGTTAAGTAATCAAGGTTAAACTGAACGAAATGCAAGTCGGGTGCGGTTGGCACCTGGCAGCATTTCTCAATTTTTAAATGAACTGGTAGATACCAAAGTTAAAAAAATATAAAAATGATTCTTTTTCTAGCCGACTTTTCAGTGATTCGCCCTGAGCCGGGTCTTTTAATCTGGACGACTCTAATATTCCTTCTTTTTTGGGGTATGATGGGCAAATTTGCCTTCAAACCTATCCAAAAGGCTTTAAAGGAAAGAGAACAAGATATTCAAAGTTCGTTAGATGCAGCCAAAAAGGCAAAAGAGGAGATATCTTCTTTACAATCGCATAACGAAAACTTATTGAAGCTCGCAGCTGAAGAAAGAGCTGCCATTTTAAAGGAAGCAAAGGAAGCGAAAGAGGCTATTATTAGTGAGGCAAGAGAAAGAGCTAAAGAGGAGGCTCAGAAAATTGCTCAAGCAGCAAAAGTGGAAATTGAACATCAAAAAATGGAAATGCTAATTAACGTTAGAAATGAAATTGGGTTGATGTCTATTGAAATTGCTGAGAAATTAATCCATCAGCGGCTATCTGATAAAAAAGAGAGTTTACAATTAACACAAAAACTAGTTGACGAAATTCGTTTTGAAAATTAGTTTTAGACGCCCTTAAGGAAATAATATGACCACTAATAAAATTGCCTTTCGTTACGCTAAATCCTGGATTGACCTTGCTGTTGAGCAAAAAGAGGTAGATACTGCTTTGGCTGACGCAAAAGTTCTGAAAAATCTTTTAAAGGTAAACGCAGATTTTGCTGCGTTTGTCCGCAGCCCTGTTATTTCTTATGACAAGAAAAAGAAAATTTTATCCTCTCTTTTCGACGGTAAATTAAGTAAACTTACTTTGCTTTTCCTTCAATTGCTGGTGACAAAACACCGTGAGTTTCATCTTCCTTCGATTGTGGAATCTTTTCTTTCTCAATATAAAACGTTAAAAGAAATATCTACCATTAAAGTAATTTCTGCTCAGCCATTAGGAAAAGAAGAGCAGGATAGAATTATAAAAATAGCTTCTTCCTCTAATATTGGTTTCAAAAATATAGAATTGGAATCGGTTGTCGATGAATCCTTAATTGGAGGATTTGTTATGGAGATGGAAGATTATGTCTATGATGCAAGTGTTAAAAATCAAATTTTCAGATTGAAAAAATCATTTGCAGAAAATCTTTATGAGTCTAAAATTAAAGCGCGTTAATTTAACGCAACAGATAATATTTATTTGAATCAGTAGCAAAACATAAAAAAATGGGTGACGTAAGACCTGAAGAAATTTCCCAAATCCTGAAACAACAAATTTCTGGATTTAATGATACTGCTGAATTAGCAGAGTTCGGTACCGTTCTACAAGTTGGAGACGGAATTGCTCGTGTGTATGGATTGAATAATGCGCAATCAGGCGAATTGGTTGAATTTAGTACAGGAACGCAAGCTATCGTCTTAAATTTGGAGGAAGATAATGTCGGTGTTGTATTAATGGGTTCTGCAGATGGGATTCGCGAAGGTTCCAGAGTTCACAGAACCAATAGGATTGCTTCCATAAAAGTGGGAGAAGGTTTTGTTGGTCGTGTGGTTAACACTTTAGGACAGCCTATCGACGGTAAGGGTCCTATTCAGGGAGATCTTTATGAAATGCCATTGGAAAGAAAAGCACCTGGTGTTATCTTTCGTCAACCTGTAAACGAACCTCTTCAAACGGGTATTAAAGCTATCGATGCGATGATTCCTATTGGAAGGGGCCAAAGAGAGTTGATTATCGGGGATCGTCAAACGGGAAAAACGGCTATTGCTATTGATACAATTATCAATCAAAGAGAATTTTACGATAGAGGGGAAACGGTTTATTGTATTTACGTAGCTTCTGGTCAAAAAGCTTCTACAGTGGCACAGGTTGCCAGAACTTTAGAAGAAAATGGAGCTATGGCTTATACGGTTATCGTATCTTCTTCCGCTTCTGATCCAGCACCTTTACAGTTCTATGCACCGTTTGCAGGTGCTTCCATTGGTGAATTCTTCCGTGATACCGGTCGTCCAGCACTTATTGTTTATGATGATTTGTCAAAACAAGCGGTTGCTTATCGTGAGGTTTCTTTGCTTTTGCGTCGTCCTCCAGGTCGTGAGGCCTATCCGGGTGATGTATTTTACTTACACTCTCGTTTGTTGGAAAGGGCAGCTAAAATCATCAACAATGATGGTATCGCCAGAACAATGAATGATTTACCGGAGTCTTTGAAGAATGGTAAAGATGCAAAAGGTCAGCCAATGGTGAAAGGAGGAGGGTCATTGACCGCTTTACCAATCATCGAAACACAGGCATCGGACGTATCTGCCTATATTCCTACCAATGTAATTTCTATTACGGATGGTCAGATATTCCTGGAAACAAACTTATTTAATGCGGGTATCCGCCCAGCTATTAACGTGGGTATTTCCGTTTCCAGAGTGGGGGGTAATGCGCAGATTAAGTCAATGAAAAAAGTGGCTGGTACACTGAAATTAGATCAGGCGCAATATCGTGAATTAGAGGCTTTTTCCAAATTCGGATCCGATCTTGATGCCGCTACTCAGGCCGTACTTGAGAAAGGAAAGCGTAATGTGGAGGTGCTTAAACAAGCTCAATATTCTCCTTTTTCCGTTGAAAAACAAGTAGCTATCATTTATTTAGGTGCTTTTGGAAAATTACGTAACGTTCCTGTAAATAAGGTTTCGGAGTTTGAAAATAATTTCCTGGTGACCCTGGATAAAAGACACCCAGAGATTTTACAGAACTTTAAAGCGGGTAAATTAGACAAAGAAGATACTCAACGTATTGAGGCTCTTGCCGATGAGTTGTCAAAGGCTTACACGCTTTAATTTTGGTTAAATAAATAATTATGGCTGCTAATTTAAAAGAGGTAAGAGAAAGAATTCGTTCGGTAAATAATACCCAGCAAATTACGAAGGCAATGAAAATGGTTTCTGCCGCTAAGTTGAGACGTGCCCAACAGGCCATTCAACAAATGAGACCTTATGCCGAAAAGCAATCATCTCTGCTTAGAAATATCCTGTCTAATTTAGATGGCGACTTTGCTTCTACTTTTAGCGTGCAAAGAACTGTAAATAAGGCTTGTGTTGTTGTCGTTACTTCTAATAGAGGTCTTTGCGGTGCCTTTAATTCTAATGTGGTGAAAGCGGCAGTTCAGGCTATTGAAGATAAATACAAAAAAGTATTGGAAGAGGGAAATCTTACGATTCTTTGTGTAGGTAAAAAAGGGTATGAAAATTTGGTAAAACGCTATCCTAAAGCTCATTTCATCACAGATTATATTCCTCTTTTTGAAAATTTATCATTCGATAATGTAGCTAAAGTACCCGCTTTTCTGATGAGTGCTTTTGAAAATGGCGATTTTGATGCAGTGGATATCGCTTATGGCAGATTTAAAAATGCGGCAACCCAGTTTGCAGAATTAGAGGCTTTTTTACCTGTTCCAGCTATAGACATTAAGGATGGTGCAAAAAACAAAGCAGATTATATCTTTGAACCTGATAAATCTTCCTTGCTTACTTTTCTTATTCCTTCCATTTTGAAGTCTCAATTTCAAAAATGTGTGCTTGATACTAACGCTTCAGAACATGGAGCGAGAATGACAGCGATGGATAAGGCTACTGACAATGCAAATGAACTTTTAAGAGATCTTAAAATATCTTATAATAAGGCAAGACAAGAATCTATTACGAAAGAAATTTTGGAAATTGTAGGCGGTGCTTCAGCTCTGTCTTCTTCCTAAAGTTTGATTTAGGTTTTCTAAAATCCTCCATAGTCGTTAATAAAACTATGGAGGATTTTTTATTGGTGCCCGAAATCTATCTCTGTATTATCACCTATGCTGAGACTTTGTCCCGCTGATGATAAACTTACGTCATTTCCTACCACTGATTTCTTTAAAATGATTTCATTCAATTTACTGTAATTCCCAATAATAGAATTAGACAGGATAGATTGATTTATTTCCACATTGTCGCCAATAGTAACATGAGGCCCAATGATAGAATTGGTCAATTTACACTTTTTACCTATGCTAACTGGATGTATGATAATGGTGTTATCATAAGGGGGTAAATCGACGGAGGCATATCCTTCCCTATCTAAAAATAGGGCATTTGTTTCTAGGAGGACTTCTTTTTTACCACAATTGAACCAATTATCAACTTCTATGGCTGAAAATGGAATGCCATTAGAAATCATGCGCATGATCGCATCTGTTAACGGAAATTCATCAGCCGTATGTATATTGTTTTCAATATTATATTCAAGTGCTTCAATGAGTTGCGTAACTTCTTTGATTCTATAAATGCCAACCATGGCTTTGTTTGATTTTGGAATGCTTGGTTTTTCAACTACCTTGGATATCAGATTATTACTTCCTATTTCCACAACGCCAAATTCCCTTGGATCAGTTACCCTTTTTATGGCGATACAGCTATTGGGCGAATGCATGAAAAGTGAAAAATCAACATCTATTATGGCATCACCAAAGGCAACAATGACCTCATCTGCATCTTTAAAAAAAGTTCTGCCAATCCATAAGGCATGTGCTGAACCAAGTCTTTCTTCCTGATAAATATAGGACACAGAAAGATCAGGATAATTCTGCTCAACAAACGTTTTTATTTTTTCGCCCAGATATCCTAAAATGAATAAATATTCGGTAATTCCTTGTTCGATGAGGGGGTCTAAAATGAAGGAGAGTATGGATTTGCCAGCCACCGGAATGAGTGGTTTAGGTTGGGTATAGGTGAGCGGTCTTAACCGAGTTCCAGCGCCCGCAACAGGAATTATGGCTTTCATAGCATTTGTTTTTAGGCTTTTTAATGGTTCGAATATAGCACATTTAGACAACCTTTTTCCCTTATTTACTATTATCTATGTTAAGTTTAAGATTTTAAATTCGGAATAAATGAGTCGTAAAGTTACCTATCTATTGCTTTTGATCCTTTTAGCTGTTGTTATCGGACGATACATTTATTTCAGACCAACCTATCTGGAAAATGATACAGTTCCTGATTTTTCAGCAAAAACCTTGTCCGGGCAGTTATTTAAGCTAAAGGATTTTAGAGGGAGCTATGTTTTTATTGACTTTTGGGGAAGTTGGTGCGGACCCTGCAGAAGAGAAAATCCTAAACTTCGGGCAGTGTATGAGAGGTTTAAAAATACGGAGTTTAAGGAAGCAAATTCTTTTCAACTGGTAAGTATTGGTATAGAAAAATCAAAAAGTGCCTGGTTACAAGCGATTCAAAATGATGGACTTAACTGGCCTTTTCATGTTCTTGATTTATCAAAAAGTTTAAGGTTTTTTGATGCACCCGTTGCTTCCCTTTTCAAAATTAAAGAGGTGCCTACTACCTATTTGATAGGTCCAGATGGAAAGGTGCTGGCTCGAAACTTAGATTTATTGATGCTGGATTCTTTTTTGCAAAATAATGCCAAAAAGGAGTCAAAATGAGCTATATTTCTTTGTTTATATGACAATTTGTCGCAAATTAAAATATGGCAATATAATTGATGCAACATATTTCTACAAAAAAAATGAATATGAGTCTATCTTTTGATATAGAAAATGAGGAACTTCCTGACAATGGTGCAGCAGCACAAGAGGAAAATGAAAATGAAACAACTCAAAATGAAGATACTTCTATCAGTATTGAAAAATTAGAAAAGGAAAACCAAGAACTTAAAGATAAATATCTTAGGCTCTTTGCAGAATTTGATAATTATAAAAAACGAACCGTTAAAGAACGTCTCGATTTGATGCGTACAGCTGCTCAGGAAACAATTCTGGCTATTTTGCCCGTTTTAGATGATTTTGACAGAGCAAAAAAGCTGGCCGATGAACCTGGAAGTAAAGAGGTGTTTAGTGAAGGTGCTAACATTGTTTACCATAAACTTTATGCCGTTTTGAAAAATAAAGGTCTCGAACCTATGGAAACCCATCTACAGAGCTTTGATCCCGAATTCCATGAGGCGCTTACTGAAATTCCAGCACCAAGTGAGGAATTAAAAGGTAAAATTATTGATACGATTGAAAAAGGTTATAAACTAGGAGATAAAATTATCCGTTACGCTAAAGTCGTCGTTGGAAATTAAAAATCTTCTATTCAAAATTAACAAGACTAACCATAGAATATGGCTAAAAGAGATTATTACGAGGTTTTAGGCGTTTCTAAATCTGCAGATGCCTCGGAACTAAAAAAAGCTTATCGTAAATTAGCTGTTCAATATCATCCCGATAGAAATCCTGATGATAAATCGGCAGAAGATAAATTTAAAGAGGCAGCTGAAGCTTATGAGGTGCTTACTGATCCCGATAAAAAGGCCAGATATGATCGCTATGGACATGCAGGCGTCGATGGGCAAGGTGGTGGATTCTCTGGTGGTGGCATGACGATGGATGACATATTTAGTCAATTTGGAGATGTTTTTGGTGACTCTGGCTTTGGCTCTTTCTTCGGAGGCGGAGGTGGAGGCGGATCAGCTTCAGGAAGACAAAGAGGTCAGAAAGGAGCAAATTTGCGAATTAAAGTATCCCTTACTTTGGAAGAAATTGCCCACGGGGTACATAAAAAAATTAAGGTTAAAAAGGACGTTGCCTGTACTACTTGTAATGGTTCTGGTGCGAAAGATTCAGGTTCAGTTAAAGCTTGTAACACCTGCGGTGGAAATGGGGTAGTGCGTCAGGTGAGAAATACTTTCCTCGGACAAATGCAAACGACGGTTACTTGTCCTACTTGTAATGGTGCAGGAAAAATTATTTCTTCTTTCTGTGGCGGTTGTAAAGGTTCAGGGACTTCCCATGGTGAAGAAACCATCGATATAGATATTCCTGCTGGCGTTGAATCTGGTATGCAATTAAGTATGCGCAGTAGAGGAAATATGGGCCAAAAAGGTGGACCTGCAGGTGACCTGATCATCAATATAGAGGAAAAAGAACATGAATTCTTGCAAAGAGACGGTCAAAATATCCTCTTTGAGCAGTTCTTGAGTTTCGCAGATGCTTCAATTGGCACGCAGGTTGAAGTGCCTACATTAGATGGGAAAGTGAGAATAAAAATTCCTCCCGGCACACAATCTGGTAAAATATTTCGTTTGCAAGATAAAGGGCTTCCTTCTGTCCAAGGTTATGGAAAGGGTGATCAACTAATCCATGTGAATGTGTGGACACCAAAAAAATTAACGAACGAAGAAAGGGAGCTACTGGAAAAGATGAGTTCTATGCCTAATTTTACGCCTTCTCCGGAAAAATCAGATCGCACCCTATATGAAAAATTGCGCGATTATTTTAAATAAATGAACTTATGAATATTCGTCCTGTTTTTTTTTTAATGGCTATTTTCATCTTTTCTTGCAATAAAGAAAGAGTTATTCTTGAAAAAGAGGTTTTAATTAAAGAAAATACAGGATGGATTTTTTCAGATAGTCTCGCCGTTGATTTTTATGTAACGGATACATCCAGGTTTTATGCTATGAGGTTTCAACTTGACTTTGACCCTCAATTCAATTACGAAAACGTTTATACACGTATTCATACCCAGTTTCCAGACGGTAAACGCTATCCTCAAATCCTTTCTTTGCAATTGACGGACGAAAGGGGTGCTTGGGCGGGGAAATGCAATAAGAACATTTGCAAGGTAGAAATACCCCTGCAGGAACGTATTATTTTTCCTTCTATAGGGAATTATAAAATCACCATAGCTCAATATATGCGCACTGATACCTTAGTGGGCATTAAAAAGGGCAGGTTTTCACTGGTCGATTTAGGTAAACGTAAATAATCAATCACTAAGTCTAACGACTTAGATACATGTTGCGCTGATTGTTAAGCATTCGAAAAAACGGATCACTCAAATCTTTAATAAACCTGATTTCTTCGCCTGTAGATTTCATTTCTGGCCCTAAATTCTTATCAACATTTGGGAATTTATCGAAAGAAAATACCGGAACTTTTATAGCAAAACCACGAGGTTGAGGTTTTATATCAAAATCAGTCAATTTGTGGGTACCCAACATTATTTTCGTAGCTATCTGAAGATAAGGAACCTGATAAGCTTTTGCAATAAATGGGGTCGTCCTGGAAGCGCGCGGATTTGCTTCTATGACATAAACCTTATTTTCTTTTATAGCAAACTGAACATTGATTAGACCTTTAATATTTAAGGCGAAAGCTAATTTTTCAGTATATTCGACCATAGTTGCCACTGCTTCAACACTTAGGCTATAAGTTGGCAAAACTGCAGATGAGTCTCCTGAGTGTACTCCTGCAGGTTCAATATGCTCCATGATTCCCATGATATGAACGTTTTCACCGTCACAGATGGCGTCAACTTCCGCTTCTTTAGCTCTGTCCAGAAAGTGGTCAATGAGGATGGTATCACCTGACAGATTTTTAAGAATATGTAACATCTGAGCTTCCAGCTCCTGATCATTGATGACTATTCGCATACTTTGACCACCTAAAACGTAGGATGGTCTAACTAAAACGGGATAACCTACTCTTTTAGCAATTTCTATGCCTTGATCGACTTCAGTGGCAGCGCCATACTCTGGGTAAGGGATTTCAAGCTTTTTCAACAAATCGGAAAAAGCTCCTCTATCTTCAGCCATATCCATATTAGGAAAAGAAGTTCCTATAATTGGAATCCCCTTATTATGGAATGTTTTTGCTAGTTTTAATGCGGTCTGTCCACCTAATTGAACGATAATACCTTCAGGTTTTTCCAATTCAATGATTTCTTCCAGGTGTTCCCAAAATACAGGCTCAAAATATAATTTATCGGCAATATCAAAATCTGTTGAAACAGTTTCAGGGTTACAGTTTACCATAATCGATTCAAATCCAGCATCTTTGATAGCCAATAAACCATGAACACAACAATAGTCAAATTCAATACCCTGGCCTATACGGTTGGGACCTGATCCGAGAACAATGATTTTCTTTTTATCCTTAGAAGGAATACTCTCATTTTCCTGGTCGAAGGTAGAGTAGAAATAAGGCGTTTTAGCTTCGAACTCAGCAGCACAGGTATCTACCATTTTAAAGGTTCTCCTGATATTCAGAGATTTTCTATAAGCCCTAACATTCTCCTCTTCTTCATGCATTAATCTGGCAATCTGAAGGTCTGAATAACCCACTTCTTTTAATTCTCTTAAATATTCGGCTGGGACATCTTGAATCGTATGATATTTTTCTAAGCCTGTTTCATATTTCAATAATCGCTTGATTTGTTTTAAAAACCAAGGGTCAATGCGTGTCAGGTTTTGAATAGTTTGGGTAGCAACGCCCAGTTTCATGGCATCTTTTAGTCTGAAAAGGCGGTCATCAGAAACCTCCTCCATTCGTTTTAAAACGTCAGAGATATTAGTCCATTCCTGATTGTCGGCACCGAGGCCAATTTTGCCATTCTCCAAAGACTGACAAGCTTTTTGTAGCGCCTCCAGGAAATTTCTGCCAATACCCATCACTTCTCCCACAGATTTCATTTGCAGACCTAACCGATGGTCAGCGCCAGGGAATTTATCAAAGTTCCAGCGGGGTATTTTAACGATAACATAGTCAAGGGTAGGTTCAAAAAAAGCGGATGTTGTTTTGGTAATCTGATTTTTAAGTTCATTTAAATTATAACCTAAAGCAAGTTTAGACGCAATTTTTGCAATAGGATATCCAGTTGCTTTTGACGCTAAGGCGGACGATCTGGAAACCCTTGGATTTATCTCAATAACGATTAATTTTTCAGTAATAGGATCCTGGGCAAACTGAATGTTACAACCTCCCGAGAAATTCCCCAAAGACCTCATGGCCTGAATAGCCTCATCTCTCATTTGCTGATAAGCAGTATCGGAGAGTGTCATTGCAGGTGCTACCGTTATGGAATCACCTGTGTGAATGCCCATTGGATCTAAATTTTCGACAGTACAAATGATAACGACATTATCATTTTGATCTCGTAATAACTCTAGTTCGAACTCTTTCCAGCCTAATACGGCTTTTTCAACGAGAACTTCATGAGAGGGAGAAGCATTTAAACCACGTCTTAAAGCTGCATCAAAATCAACTTCCTGCATGATAATGGCACCTCCAGTTCCGCCTAAGGTATAAGATGGTCTGATAACTAACGGGAAACCAATTTTTTGAGCCGCTTCCTTGCCTTCTAAAAATGAATTTGCTATGAAGGAAGGCGCTACCGAAAGACCAATATTTATCATGTGCTGACGGAATGCCTCTCTATTTTCAGTAAGTTCAATCGCAGCAACATCAACGCCAATCATTTTAACTCCATACTTTTCCCAAATACCCATCTTGTCAATCTCAATGGCAAGATTCAATGCTGTTTGTCCGCCCATGGTAGGGAGTACTGCGTCGATTTTTCTTTCTTCCAGTATTTGAATGATACTCTCAGCAGTCAAGGGCAGCAAATAAATATGATCAGCCATTAAATTATCTGTCATAATAGTAGCTGGATTCGAATTAATCAAGCTTACTTCAATACCCTCTTCCCGCAATGAACGGGAAGCTTGAGACCCTGAATAATCGAATTCGCAAGCTTGACCTATTATTATAGGGCCACTTCCGATAATTAATACGGAATGGATGGAAGAATCTTTAGGCATGGGTTGGTTGTCGTTAAATTGGCGCTAATATAAGATTTACAACTTGTAATTGTTGGATTTTGTAAGACCTTTTTTGTTTGGCTGCATTAAAAAAAATAATCTAATCCTAAAATGTTTACAACAAATCCAATATAATGGGGGGAGAGTAGTGTTCTAAATTAATTAAAATTTTGCTGTTTCCATCTTTTAAAGAATAAATCTTCTTCTTTATTAGATTGAATTCTAATTTACCCTTCTTTAGATTATTTGTGAATCCAGCGGGAATGACAAATTCTTTGTCGGGTTGAGGTCCTTTAATTTCTAAATTTACAGCCTGTTGATTTTCATCAATTAACAGTATAACAAGCGTCTCTTCCGATTGAACAAGCTGTTCGTCTTTCAGGGTAAAGAAAAAATCATTTGAGGATATCAGTTTGTTATTGCTTACAGATAAGTCAGGCTGTGAAAGAGAGAGATTTATTTGTTGAAGTCCCTTGGGACAGTGAATTAAATCAACTTTCATTTCTTTTTGGTAGGTTGCTAAAAATTCTCCTGTATAAAAACGAGTGAATTCTGACCGGGGTCTCTCCTGTAAAAGAAAGTTGTTGAAGGCAGGAACTGATTTCCAGTTGGGTTTCTGTAAAGTACTGTCTGACAACTGCTCTCCGAACTCCACCTGAACGGTATAATATCCTTCTGGATTTAAATATCTGACATAAACACTGCCCACAGTAGCAGGAACAACCACTTTTTTCTCTTCCTTTTTACATGAATGAAGTAAGGGTATAAATAAAGAAGTTAATATAATGAAGCAGTGTTTTAAATTCATGACTTTAAAAATATTTCCAAATATAAGACCTATTTAGCATACAATTAAATTTATACCCTGGAACTGCAAAACAAAATCAGTTACACCCAATTAAAAAAATTAAATTATCTTGTAATAGGCTTTCTAAACGTCAAGGGTTATGAAAAAAATGAATAGAAGAAAATTTATGACTTCTGCAGCAACCGCTGCCTCTTTTATGATTATTCCCAGGCATGTTTTGGGAGGGAAAGGATTTACAGCTCCCAGTGATAAAGTGAATGTTGGATTGGTAGGAGCAGGAGGAAAGGGAAAAGAAAATGTCCAGGAATTATTTAATTTAGATGACGTTCAGGTCACTTGTATTGCTGATCCTGCTGAATATTGGGATTTAAATCGTTTTTATTATAAAACGGTTGCTGGGTTAAGGCCTGTAGCAGAGATGGTTGAGAATCATTATAAAGGAAAATCATCGGGTTCTAAAGTAAATACCTATACTGATTTTAGAGAAATGCTGGCTAAGGAAAAATCTTTAGACGCAATCCTTTGCGCTACCCCAGATCATTTACATGCTTATGTGTCTATGTTATCCATGCAGTCAGGGAAACATGTTTATTGTGAAAAGCCCTTAACCCACAATATTCATGAAGCGCGTGAGGTTTCAAAAATGGCAAAAAAGACTGGCTTAGCCACCCAAATGGGCAATCAATTGCATAGTACGCCTGCCATTAGGAATGCGGTCGAATATCTTCGTTCAGGCGTTATAGGAAAAGTCAGCGAGGTTCATTCGTGGGTTCCTGCAACCCGATGGACAAATAGTTTAAGTGCAGTTCCAACATCGGAATCTCCCATGCCAAAAGGGTTGAACTGGGATTTATGGATTGGCCCAAAGGCGTACCGTCCTTTTAATGAGGTATATGCACCGGTTACCTGGCGTGATTTTTGGGAATTTGGACTGGGTGCTTTAGGCGATTTTGGTTGCCACGACCTGGACGCTGCCACCTGGGGCCTGGAACTTGGCTTGCCCACTAAAATACAAGTGCATCCAGCTGGATTTAGTAATGCAGATATTATACCTTATGGAGAGATTGGATATTTTACTTTTCTGGGTAAAAAGGAAAATGAATCTATCGAGTTGACTTGGTATTCTGGTGGTTTATATCCTAAAAAGCCAGCGCAGGTTCCCGTAGATTTTAACTTTTCAAGACGCGGCGCCATGTATATTGGAGAAAAAGGAGTTATGGTTACTGGAAATGGTACTGTTCCAAAAATTTTCCCTGCATCTGATTTTTCTAATCCTGTGGAAACTACCTTTAAATTACCTCCTACCGAGGGGCATCACCGGGACTGGATAAATGCCATAAAAGGGGGTCCTGCAGCAAGTTCTAATTTTGAATACGGTGCTCATCTTACCGAAATTACTCTTTTAGGGGTACTTTCTCTGCGCTTGGGTGGTGCCTTAATTCAATGGGACGCTGAAAATATGAAAGCAACGGGTTTGCCTAAAGCAGATATTTATATTAAAGAAGCAGAAAGAAAAGGATGGGAATTACCTGCTTGATAATTAGGTATCAGTGGCTATTTGGGATCTTATTTTTGGCCTTTTTCTCCATGATGCGTTTGGTAGAACAAATTGGATCGGGCATTCCCAGAATCATTAACCCAAAAAGAAGGAATATTTACGGTTACCTTAATGCGCCCAAAAAAAAGTAGGGAGAAAATAAAGGCAATAATAAAAGATAATCCTAATGTAACAACAATAGGAATAAGTGAGTCTGAAAAAAGAGGGTATTATTGATCAAATAGGTGCTGGCAAGGGCGGTTATTGGAAAATTTTAATAATATAACTGGATAAAATGCAAAACATTTTTACCATAATAACCGAAATGCTGGCAGCTTTTAGAAGGAAGGTACAATTTAAGTGAGTGTTAAACTAAGCTTCGATAGCCATTTTGTTGTAAATTTTATCTGTGGGTTTTCAATTATAATTCAGGAATTAAATCCTTCCTTATAAACCTTTTGATCATGCTTTGGTCTAATATAAAAAGGCAAGAAATGCGACATTTTTTCATTCTAATCTTAGCAATCATCGTTTTACAGCCATTAAACGCTCAATCACTTTATTTCCCACCAGTAACTGGAAGTACCTGGGATACCATTTCGCCAAAAACGCTGGGGTATTGTCAAACGAACATTGATCGCTTGTACGAATTCTTAGAGGCAAACAACACAAGGGCATTTATATTACTCAAAAACGGAAAGATTGTGCTGGAAAAGTATTTTGGTACCCATACCCAGTTATCTTCCTGGCAATGGGCTTCGGCAGGTAAAACAATAACTTCTTTTATGGTGGGTATGGCGCAACAGGAGGGGTATTTGTCCATTGATGACACCACTTCAACTTATCTGAGTAAAGGCTGGACAGATTGTACGCCAAAACAGGAGGAAAAGATTACTATTAAACACCAGCTATCCATGACTTCTGGGCTTGATGACAAGGTTAAGGATCATTTTTGTACTATTGACACTTGCTTAATTTACAAATCAGATGTGGGAACCCGCTGGGCATATCATAACGGACCATATACACTGCTTGACAAAGTTATTGAAAAGGCCACAGGACAAACGCTGAACAGTTACACCACGCAAAAATTGAAAACTTCGATTGGAATGACCGGGTCGTTTATTCCCTTTGGTTATAACAATGTATATTTCAGCACGGCCAGAAGTATGGCAAGGTTCGGGCTGTTGATTTTAAATAAGGGAAAATGGGGTGGAAACCAGATTATGTCGGACAGTACTTATTTTAAACAAATGGTAAATCCTTCACAAACTATAAATAAGTCTTACGGTTATTTATGGTGGCTGAATGGAAAGCAATCCTATATGCTACCAACGTCACAAACGGTGTTTCCAGGTTTTTTAAATCCTAATGCACCTTCTGATATGTTTGTAGCCATGGGAAAAGATGGTCAGTTTTTAAACGTTATTCCAGGTCAGCAAATGGTAATGGTAAGAATGGGGGAAGCTCCGGATAATCTACCAGTTCCATTTTTACTTAATGACAATATCTGGAAATATGTAAATGAACTGCAATGTGCCACAACGGCAACGGAAAATAAACTTTATGAGGAATCGATGATACATATTTTCCCGAATCCGACCAGTGATATAATCGTGATAACATCTGAAGAATTTATTGAAAAAGTTGAAATCCTTAATGTTCAAGGCCAAAAATTAAAATCAGTAGTTATCTCATCGAAGGAAATAAGCATGCCCATCGGGGAAATGCAAAAAGGTATTTATATTGTACAGGCAAAAATGACAGATGGCAGAAGATGGATTGGAAAATTTGTTAAGCAATAAGGCCTGTTATTTTGTAACAGAAAGCAAATGAACGGATTTTACTTCTTTGTTTACAAGATATACGAAACTTCTTTTTAGCAAAATCAACAGATTCTTCGAAGTGAGGTTCTTTGTCTTTTTTTCGCGTTTTTTTCCTCATTTGGAAAATTCCTCTGGGAATAAATGTCTATACAAAAGTTTAGCATGTTTTTGATTTAAAAACATCCTGAGTTTACTTAAAATATAGAAACAAAAAACAGGCTATCTTCCCCTTTTGTCAGTTTATATTTTTCCTGAAAAATGCAATGGTCTTCTCCCAGGCTTCTTTTGCTGCAGCTTCGTCGTAGCGAGGGGTAGTGTTATTGTGAAATCCATGATTCACTCCCGGAAAGTTGATCATCTGGT
>Ga0304730_1001497_pt1 | contig 17493 bp, 12 predicted proteins | sample M_130628_MF_Meta_FD_190474 | JGI IMG/M metagenome (GOLD analysis project Ga0304730, IMG submission 190474) | Freshwater microbial communities from Lake Montjoie, Canada to study carbon cycling - M_130628_MF_MetaG (v2) (version 2) | ecosystem: Environmental > Aquatic > Freshwater > Lake | place...
AGAATTCATATTGCATTAGAAAGAGCAGACATAAAAAAAGATTGGCAATCATTTAGAAATATATATAAACTTGCGCCGCAATTTCTTAAACATCATCTTGATATGACTGACTTTGCATTTGATTATAATTATAAAAGGCTTGACAAAAAAATACAAGATAATCTTTTTAATTAATTTTTAAACTTATATTAAGTTTAAAAATTTTTATTTTTAAGTGTTTTAGAACATACATCTTTAATAAATCTGTAATAAATTTCATTCTTATTTCCATTGGCAATTTCTTCTATTTCTTTCTTTTGATCTTTAATTTTAAATAAATCATCTGTTACAATATTCATTCTATTACCGTAGTCTTCGGATTCTTCATCGTCCATATCATAATTTGGTTCCATAACTAATACATCAAATTTATCTTTTAATTCCAATATATATTCGCTTACTAACTGACTATTTTTATCTTTTATTGCTTGAAATAATTTTTGTGTTAAATTTAACATTTCTGGATCTTCTATAATATTACCTTCCTCATCTTTATATTTTATTTTTCTTCTTGAAAAATCAGTACAAACTATTTTGTCTTTTAAAGGATACTCTAAAGCATATTTAACATAACCATCAACACCATTTTTTATATGGTCTATCGTCAAATATTGTGCTTGTTCTTTTAGATGATCTTCGGTAATAGGTGTTAAGTTATTTATAATAGTGTTATATCTTTGTTGTGTATTTTGAACAGTTGGTCTTTTAATAGCAGTTATAGCTAAATTTTCTATTTTATCTTGTAAAATACTTATTTTATTTTCGTAAAATATTTGTTGTTCTTTTAGTTTGTTTTCATAAAATTCTTCTTGTTGTTTTAGTTTATTTTCCAAAATAAAAATTCTTTCTTTTAATTCTTTTATTCTATCTTCTTTATCGCTTTCTTTTTTATTATTACATTTACTAATATGGTTATCTAAATTTTGTTGTGAGGTAAAATTTTTATTACAATATTCACATATATATTCTTTAATATTTTTATCGAAATTATCTCTTAATTTTATACAATATTTAGCTGTATTAATATGATTTTGTAAAGTATATTTATTAAAAAATTCTTTATTACAATACATGCATTTAAAATTCATTTATAAAATATTAACTTGTATTTAAATTAGAAATATATTTTTATGAATTTTTATTAAAAATTCATAAAAATTCATAAAAATTCATAAAAATTTAGCATCTTTTTTTCCTATTAATTTTTTTATAGGTTAAGTTTCCAATAATTTTGTTATTTACTGATTTTCTAAAAACTTTTGTGTGTGTGTTGAACATTTTTATATACAGACGTTAAAATACTTTTTGTTGCAAAGTTCAAAAACTAAAACAATAAAAATAAATTATTATATAAAATATTTTAAAAATTATTCTTCGTACAAAAGTATAAAACAAAAATTAAAAACGAATTTTAATTCTATATTTTACTTAAAAATCAGCGGATAATGACACGACTTTTAACGGATAAAGAAATTCAGAATATTTTAGATTTTATTAAACCGAATTCTAAATTACCTCCTGAAACTGCGAAATCTATCGTAAATAATCACAAAAATAGACTTATAAAACAGCTTAAAAATCAAAAAATTTATCCGGAACTTATACCTGAACTTAAAAAACAGTTAGAATTAAATTATATAAAAAGTATGATATCTCCTGGTGAAAGTATCGGTATTTTGGCTGCACAATCTATCGGTGAAAAACAAACACAAAATTCTATTGACTATAATGAAGAAATTATAGTAAAATACTATGGAGAAATTAAGAAAATGAAGATTGGTGTATTTATTGATGAATATTTAAGCACTTTAGGAAGTATTAAGATTGACGAACATAGCGAAGTTCAAAAATGTGAAAATATATTCATACAATCTGTTACAGACGATGAAAAAATAGAATGGAAACCTATTAGCGAAGTTAGTAGGCATTCTCCAAAAGGTAATTTAATAAAAGTAACTACTGAATCTGGAAGAAGTGTTATATCTACATTATCACATTCACATCTTAAAAAAGATAAAAGAAAAGTTGTACCAGTACTTGGTTCAGATCTTAAATTGGAAGATAGAATTCCAGTTATAAAAAATAGTTTTTCAATAAATAATTGCAATACTAAAAAAATAGATATTACATACTATATTAAGTATGATAGAATAGGTATATATGAATATGATAGTGACGGTAGTACTCCTTTAAATTCACCAACAAATAAAAATAATGAAGAGTATGTTTTCGTGCGTAGAGAAAGCTTTCGTAAATTCATTGATATTGATAATATATTTATAGAATTTTTAGGATTGTTTGTAGCAAATGGTATTTTTAGTAATAATTTTCATAGAGATGAAATAACAGTATCAAATAAAGACAGATATGATCAGCAAATTTATGAATTGATAGAAACTTTATGTATAAAATATAAAATAGAATTTAATTGTATACAATCTGGACTTTATTTCTTTCAGTCTTTTAAAGATAATAAAACTACAGAGTATAATATTCGGTCGAAAATATTTACTAAGTTTCTGATGTCCTTAATTATAAAAGATGAAGAAAAACGTGTACCAGATTTTATTTTTGGTCTAGAAAGAGATAGTATTCAACTATTTCTATGTTCATATTTCAAAGAGGGAGGTTTCGACTGTAAATATAATTCTGTAAATAAAGATATTCAATTTTTACTAACATACTTTGGAATTTATTCTAGAATTATTGACGATAAATTATATATACCATGTGAATACAAAAATTTGTTTTATTATGAGTTTGGTTTTGAGATTAATGAAAATAATTTAGAAAATACTTTTCATACTATTAACGATCATGAATTAAATGAAGAAGTTACAAGATTATCAAAAAGTCTTTATAAAACTGGAGAACAAATTAAAATTAATACATATGAAGATCTTGATAATTTTTTTGCAGATTATATAACGGAAATTAATAAATATAATATAGGGGATATTCCGGAAAATATAAAATATTTGTCACAAATAAAACATGGGGATGTAGTATGGGAAAAAATAGTAAAAATGGAACTTATTGAAGAAAAAGATTATAAACATCCTTATGTATATGATTTTACAGTACCGGGAACAGAGTCATTTGCATTATTTTCGGGAATAGTAGTTCATAATACATTGAATACCTAAAAAGTTGGGTAAGTTATATTAAAAATATAGCTAGTCTATTATAAAATTATAGGCGACACATTCAAATTGCGGGGATATTTTGATAAGTCTTTAGTACTAACCTAAAATAGAAACATTTTAGGGGTGTTGGTTAATCGCCAACTAAGTAAAAATCTAAAGAAAGTACTTTTTTGTACTGGAAAGCTACAGCTTTCTTAGAGACAATCCGCATCCAAGCTCCTAAATTCGTTATTGTTAGAATATGGAGAAGGTTCAACGACTAAATGTTTGTGGGCTTGAGAAAATTAACAACTTTCTATGATAGCTTAAGATATAGTCTAGTCCCATCTGAGAAGATGCTGTTAAGTAGTATTAACAGGTATAAAGATTCTAAAAGGAAATATTTAGATGAATATGGTATTAACGTTCACAAAGCTTAAAGTATAAGGCTTAGTAGTGTTCAAAAAATACTGCTAGTATATTAAATATGCAACACATCCAAATTGCGGGGATATCTTATCAAGTCTTTAGTACTAACCTAAAATAGAAACATTTTAGGGGTGTTGGTTAATCGCCAACTAAGTAAAAATCTAAAGAAAGTACTTTTTGTACTGGAAAGCTATAGCTTTCTTAGAGACAATCCGCATCCAAGCTCCTAAATTCGCTATGTTAGAATATGGAGAAGGTTCAACGACTAAATGTTTGTGGGCTTGAGAAAATTAACGACTTTCTATGATAGCTTAAGATATAGTCTAGTCCCATCTGAAAAGATGCTGTTAAGTAGTATTAACAGGTATAAAGATTCTAAAAGGAAATGTTTAGATAAATATGGTAGTAACGGGTCAAAATGAAGCATCTGTCACTGTTGGGGTGCCAAGATTTCAAGAACTTCTAAACGCAACACGTAGTCCGCGTATGGTAAATTGTAAAATATTTTTTAATAATGGAAATGAAACTATACAAGAACTTAGAAATACTATAAATCATAATATTGTATGTTTAACAATGAAAGATCTTGCAGAGGATATAAAAATATGTTTAGATAAAGAGGAAGAATGGTGGTATGATACTTTTAAAATTCTTTATAATGATAATTTTGATAGTCTTTCACATTGTCTTTCTGTAAAATTAAATAAAAAAATTATGTTCAAATATCGTATTACTTTAGAAGATATTGCAAATAAAATAGAAGAAGAATATGACGATATTAAATGCGTATTTTCTCCCCCAAGTATAGGACAATTAGATATATTTGTAGATATTGCAAATATTAAATTTACAGAGAGTCAATTGTTGTTTATTACCGAAGAAAACTCTAATGAAATATATTTAGATGAATGTGTTTTACCTATTTTAGAAAAAATGGTTATTTGTGGTATTCCAGGTATTAATACTATATATTATACAAAAACAGATGATGATGAATGGTATGTTGAAACAGAGGGTTGCAATTTTAGAAAATTACTTGGTCATCCTCTTATAGATATTACAAGATTACAATCAAATAATGTATGGGATATATACGAAAATTTAGGTGTAGAAGCTGCTAGACAGTTTCTAATTGATGAGTTTATGAGTATTATGGAAGGTATTAATGCATGTCATGTAAAATTACTAGTTGATAAAATGACATATTCTGGAACAATTTCTTCTATCACAAGATACACCTTGAGAAAGGACGAATCAGGCCCAATGGCAAGAGCATCCTTTGAAGAAAGCGTAGACAACTATATTAAGTCCAGCTTCAATTGTGACGTAGAAAAAACAAAGGGAGTATCTGCTTCAATTATTTGTGGCAAAAGAGCAAATATCGGTACTGGATTTATAGACTTAAAAATTGATGTAAAAAAATTACCAAAATCTATTTTATTCAAAGAAGAAGGTGTATCAGAGTCTGAAAAGAAAACAATAGCAAAACCCCGTGTTTATAATTTAAAATGAGGTAGTAGATATTTTTAATAGCTATTTAAAAATTTAAATTTTATATATTAAATGGAATTAATATATAAAATTGATGAAACAATAAATTTTAACAATAATACGTTAAGAATTTTAGGTACATATCAAAAACCACTTTTCGTTGCTAAAGATATTTGCAATATAATTGGTCTTAGTAATGTAACTGAAGCATTAAAAATAATTCCTGAAAAATGGAGGTCTTCAGAATTTCTGAAGACCTCATCTGGGAAACAAAATATGTTGTTAATTAATGAATCAGGATTGTATAAGCTTATAATGAGATCAAATAAACCTATAGCTCAAAAATTTCAAGAATGGATTTGTGAAGAAGTATTACCTTCTATAAGGAAAACAGGAGAATTTAAATTTAAAAAGATGTTACAAGAAAAAGATGAAGAAATAAAAAGTTTACACAAACTTGTTAAACGAAAAGAAAGAAAGAAATTTAAAAAAAATAATTCTGTATATATAATATCAAATCCTGATATTAAAAATTACTTAAAATTAGGTAAATCACGAGATTTAAATAAACGACTAGATTCACTTGCTTCTGGAGCTCCAAATCAATATAACGTTGAATATTATAGATCCGTAGATAATGCATATGAAGAAACAGCAATAGAATTACTTTTATTATCAATTTTAAATAAATATAGAGTCAAAAATGATACCAAAGGTTGTAAAGCTAGAGAATGGATAAAGGGAATTGATTTAGATATTGTCAAAAATGAACTAGATATGTTAGTAGATTATATAGAAGAAAGAAAATATTTTCATTTAGATGAAAAACAATATGCAAAATTAATATTTGTTGATGAAAATGATAATATTATAAAAAATAATTACAATAATAAAATATGTTATATATGTAATGAACTTAAAAGTCTAGATGATTATTATAATAGAAAAGAAAATGTTGATGGAAAAGAAGGTACTTGTAAAGAGTGTTATGCTAAAAACAAAAAAAGATTAAAAGGAGAAAAAGATAAAAGAGAAATTATAATTAGAAAAGAATGTACAAAAAAATGTAGAATATGTAATGTAATTAAGGATTATGAATGTTTTTACAAACATGGTTCAAGTAAAGATGGTTATGAATATGCATGTATTGATTGTAAATCTAAAAATCAAAAAATAAAATCTACAAAAATGTGTATAAAATGTAGAAAAAATAAAAATATTAATGAATTTAATAAGTTTCGTTTAGGTTACAATAAATATTGTAAAGAATGTCAACCTGCAGAAATTAATACAGAAAATTTTAAAAAATGTTCAAATTGCAAAGAAGAATTAAGTATAGATAACTTTTCAAAATCTAAAACAAGTTCAGATGGTTTACATAATTATTGTAAAAAATGTAGTAAAATAACATCTAAAAAAAATAAACAAAAATATAAAACACAAGAAAAAATAAAAATATTAGAAAAGATATGTATAAGTTGTAATATAAATAAATCTATAGAAAATTATTATAAATGTATAACTGAAAAAGATGGTCGTAAATCAAAATGTAAAACTTGCGAAAAAGATAATGAAAAAAATATTAGATTATCATTGATAAATTAAAATAATTTAAATAATAATTATTTAAATTAATTACCTGAAGTGAGTGGGGTTTGAACCCACGAGTACGAATACAGATGATCTTAAGTCATCCCCCTTAGACCGCTCGGGCATCACTCCTCATTATAAATTAATATCTCTTTAAATAATATTTATGGATTTATTGTTATTTGCGTTTAGATTTGGATCTACGTTTAGATTTCCGTTTGGATCTACGTTTAGATTTCCGTTTAGATCTACGTTTAGATTTCCGTTTAGATCTACGTTTAGATTTCCGTTTAGATTTTTTTACACTTTTTTTAAATAATTTACTTTTATTTTTTGTTCCACTATCTATTCTAAGAGGAGTATATACTCTTGGAATAGGCGATATATATCTTCTATAAAAACTTGGTTTAACTTCTTTTTCAGATACTTTTAATATATTATATATTTTTTGATAATTGACCGGAATTTCTCTTCCATATTTTTTTGTGATTTCTTCAAGATACTTACGAGGAGTTTTATCTCCGGTATTATAAAATGGATCTGCGCCATTTTTAAGCAATAACTCAACTAATTCTACATTTCCCTGTTCAATTGCATAAATAAGTGATTCATTATCATATATATCAATAAATGCACCTTTATTTAATAATATGTTAGCTATTTCTAAATATCCATTCTTAACCGCGTATGTAAGAGGTGAAATATACGAATAATTACCTGGTATTTTAGTACGATAATCAATTATAATTTTATCGTCAGGTTTAACATCTAAAAACATTATTCTTGGATCTTCTCCATTTTCCAACAGTATTTTAACTAGATTTATGTTATTTTTTTTAACCGCATAAGAAAGAGGTGTTATTTCAAATTTTCGTTTCAAACTATCATTAGATATAAAATAATTATTTTTCAATTCTAAATTTTTATCTAAGTCATAATCATACGTAACATCATCAAATAAAAATTTTGTATTTGGTTTTATTGAATTATATTTAAAAAGTAATTTTAATATATCTAATTTGTTATTAATAATAATATATTTTAGAATATGATCATCAATAGAAAAACTTTTTTTATTAAGCATTGATTCAACTAAATCTAAATGTTCTGCAACATTATCTTTTAGTATTAATTGATTAAAAGCAAGTTTTGTTGGAATTGCTCCTTTATCTATTAATATTTTGGCAATTTCAATATTATTACATTCATTTTTATTAAAAAGTACATAATCAAGAGCGCTAAAATAATCGGATATTCCTGAAATATATACTTTTTCTATTTTTATGTTTGGATTTATTTTTTTTTCTATATCTTCAGAAAATAATTCTTTTATCTCTTTTAAATTGCAACTTTGAATCGCATTATAAAAACGTAGTTTTATATTTCTTTTTACACCCTTTTTTTCTAATATATCTATAATTTTATCTTTCTGTTTGTTGGCAATATCGATAGTCTTTTCATATTCTTTTTTTATCTCTATATTGCCGAAATTAGCTCCTAAAATGCGTTTTGTTTCTAACATATCTTCTATAATTTTATTATTCTTTTCAATAGCAATATCAAGAAATGTTTTATCATCATATTCTTTTTTTAAATCTTTTTCATTCATAGAATTAATTAATAATTCTATTACAGAAGTATTACCATAATCAATTGCTAATAAAAGTAAATTTTCATCTGGTTTTATACCTTTATTTAACAAAAATTCAATCATTTTTACATTTTTTGTTTCAACTGCATCTTTAAATATTTTTTTATTGTATTTATTTATATCTATATTTGTATCAGATTTTATTTCATTAACTGTAATACATTTTGGGTTCCATATATAACCTAAGTCTGCAAACCAATAGTCATACCATTTTGTTTCATTATTTATACCATAATTTTTGTATTTAATTTTTTTTATTTCTATTCCATCATATTTTTCAGCAACTTTTTCCCAATTAATAATATATATATCTTCTGAAATTTCTACTAAGTATTCTTTAGAAAATTTTGAAAATTCTTCTACATTTTCTATCTTAAGAACATTACAACCTGTAATACGTACTTTATATACAAATGGTTGTATTTTATAATCATTATCGACTAACCATTCATATTCTTGTTTACCAAATGAATACATAATACCATTCGGATGCACATCTTGTCCTTGAATAAATTTTGGATTAGTATTAATATAATATTGTAGATAAGGATTATCAGTTATAATTATTCTTTCCGATTCTTCAATATCTTTAATTTTATTGTCTATAATTGTTTTTGTATCCATTTATTATAATTTAATATTTTTAATATTTTTAATATTAAATTAATTTAACATCTAGACTTTCTACGAGATTTACGACTTTTTCTCTTAGATCTCTTTTTTGATTTGCTGCGTCTCTTAGACTTCTTGCATTTACCAAATTTACTAGTCATTTTAGATACAGATTTATTACTGATAAATTTAAATAAATTACAGTCACATTTACAACAGTGAGCTCTTAAAGCATGTCTTCCGTTTTTAAGTTTAACTTCACATATATCTTCTGAATCAATTGTTACTCTTTTTTTGCAAGCAACACAGTAAAATTCGTTAGCCTTCATTTATTATACATAATATAAAAATAATTTAAAAATAATTTAAAGATTAAAATTTTGTTCAAAAAAATCTTTTTTACTTAATGATAACTGACTATTCTGTCTAAATTTATTAATATCAAGTCTACAATTAATTTCTTTTAAAACATTACGAAGTTTTATATCTCTAAATCTTTTTGAACCATCTTCTATCGTTTTAAGATTATTTTTTAATGTTTCCAATAAACAAAATGTAAATGCACCTTGTTCCTTATTTTCTATAAATGCATCAGCAGATGTTTCTTTATCTTGACAACCTGATAAAGTTATTATATTACCTTTTACTTCGATAGATCTTTCTATTTCAAAATTAAAGCTATCTGACCATTGTGTAGTATCATAATTTGTAATTTTTTTAACTTTTGGTTTGCATTTTGTTTTATAATTATATTTTAAGTCTACTATAGTACCCGAGTGACATGAATCAAAAAAACAATACAAATTAATATTTTCCTCTATTTTACATACCATATTTTCAAATAACCAATCATCTGTAATTTCTCCTTTATCTATAAAGTCTAATGGTACTATTGTCTCGTCTTTTCTATCTGTTTCATCTTTGTTAGTGTCTTTTATATTAGATCCATGTCCAGAATAATGAAAAACTAATGTATCTCCTGGATTGTTATTTGAAATTAACCAATTTATTTTATTTTTGATATTTTCCATAGTTGGTTTTGATTCATTTTCTTCAGTAAGTATTATAATATTATCATCTTTATAATTGCAATTTTCTATTAAAAATAACTTTAAGTTTTTTATATCATTAATACAGCCATGCAATTCATATTGAGAACCAATATAGTTTATACCTATTAAAAGTGCTTTCTTAACCATTTATTTAAAGAAATATTTTATTTTATAATTTTAAAGTAATACATGTACATAATTAAAAATAAAATATAAAAATGAATATTTAAACGTATAATACATATAGATAACGTAATGGGTGTAGCACAATTTTTTTCATGGTTTAGAAATAATTTTTCTAGTAGTATTATAAAATTAAAGACTAAACAAACATTAACAGATGTTGATGTGAATATTGATAATTTTTTTATAGATATGAATGGTATTTTCCATAATTCTGCACAAAAAATTCATGAATACGGTAATTTTAAACGTAATATTCGTTTCTTAGAATATAAAAAATATAATAAACCAAATATTTTAGTTTACAAAGATGTTTGCGATAGTATTGAAGAACTTTTCCAAATCGTAAAACCTAAAAAGAGATTAGTTCTTGCAGTTGATGGTCCTGCTCCTAAATGCAAACTGAATCAACAACGTCAAAGAAGATATAGAAGTGCACAGGATAGGAAAGAAGATGATACAAGTTTTGATAGTAATTGCTTGTCACCTGGTACTAAATTTATGGATAATTTAAGTAAATACATTGATTGGTATATTAAAAAAAGAATTTCTGAGGATCCCGATTGGAAGAAAATTGAAGTTATTTTTTCAAACGAGAAAACACCCAGCGAAGGAGAACAAAAGATCTTTAGTTATATACGTAAATTTTGCGATAAGAAAGAGTCATATCTTCTGCATGGTTCAGATGCAGATTTAATTATGTTATCTTTAGTTACTCATATTGAAAAATTTTATATACTTCGCGAAGATGTAACTTTTGATAAAAACGAAGATGATAAATTTTTTCTTATAGATATTGGTAAAACTGCTTTGCAATTGAATGAAGTTATGAGATGGGAAAGCGATAATTTTGTATATATTGAAAACAATTCAATAGATGACTTTGTATTTTTATGTTTCACACTTGGTAATGATTTTCTTCCCCATATTCCAGGTGTTGAAATTATAGAAGGAGGAATTGATACAATATTAAATATTTATAGAGATGTATGTAAATTTAATGGACATATTACTTCAAAATCTTCGGAAAATAAGATATATTTTAATAAAATACCGTTAAAGATATTTTTTCAACTGTTATCGGAATATGAAAAACCTGTTTTAGAACATAAATTAAAAAATAAAAAAATATATTTTGAAGATCCGTTATTAGAGTCGTGTGCATCCGTAAATGAAAATAATTATGAATTAGACATATCAAAATATAGAAAAGAATATTCTAAAAAGTATTTCGGTTCTACGAAAAATAGCATTTTAGAGAAAGTATGTCATGATTATTTAGATGGTTTGCAGTTTGTAATCTTATATTATACAAATAACGTTCCAAGTTGGAATTGGAATTATCCTTATTATTATGCTCCTTCAACTTATATTCTACAAAAATATATAGATACATATTCATGTAATAAAATGGATATAGGTAAACCTTTATTACCATTTCAACAATTAATGTATATACTTCCACCAAAAAGTTTTAATCTTTTACCTGAACCACTTGATAATTTGTGTAATGATGATATTTTATATGAATTCTATCCAGATAAGGTTGATATAGATTTAGATGGTAAAAAGAATGACTGGCAAGGAATTGTTTTATTACCAACAATTGATATAGAATTATTAAAAAGAACTCATAATGAAAATACACATTTAGTAAATGAAAAAGAAATTAAAAGAAATACAATAGGTAAAACTTTTAAATATGTATATACAACCTATTATACTGGGACATTATATAAATCTTATTATGGAGATATACAAAACTATAAAATAAAGACAAATTTAATAGAAATATAATTTTATTACTCAAATAAGTAATAAAATTAAAATATTTGTATATTATATTATTATTAATAAATAATATGAATATATTATCATTTGTTTCATTATTTGTTATAATATTATTTGTTGCAAATTTTATTGGATTATTTTCTAAAATTGATCCATTGCCTACAAATACTTCATTATCTACAACTACTATAAAACCAACTACAACTATAAAACCAACTACAACAGTTGTTACTACAACTACCATATCTCCTATAAATATTTTTAATTCAATTAAAAAAAATGTTATTTCATATTATGAGTTTGCTCCCGGTAAAATACGTATTAATATTCTTAATGATAGTACAAAATATAGTACAAAAAACAATTCAACATTAATTGTTATACCCGGTACTTCTATTTGGGATAGTAGAATAATATATAGTTTATCTGATAATTTATTAAGTATAAATTGGAATAGAAATGTTGCACCTAATTTAAATATCGCAAGTAATATAAATAAAATAATTGTAGATAGACAAATATTTATTGTATCTTTAAATACAAGTGATTATAGTAGAACAGATTATATTAATTTAAAATTCTATGTATTATCAATTAATACCTAGATTTAAAAATATAATTAAAAATCTTGACGAAAATATTATAATATAATAAAAAAATATTATAATATAATAAAAATGACAAAATCGTTATATATAATAATCCCTTGTATATTATTTTTTGGTTTTATAATATGGTTAGTGATTTATTTAACAACCAAACCTGAAGAAATTATATCTACTACACCAAGTACTCAAAAAGGTATAATTACATTTAAGTCTGTGCCTGGTGTGGATTACACAACTTCGAATAATATACCAAAATCTTATACATTAGGTACATTTACAACATCTATTAATGTTACAGAACTATTATTTACATTTAATATTACTGATAGTGTATTTAATAATTCTTCAGTAAACTTAATTATAAAAGATAATAATGATAATAATATATATAATAATATAATATCAGATTTTACAACATCTCCAGTAACAATAAATAATTTAAATATTCCAATTAATAATCAATATAAACTTATTTTAACAATTTCTGGAGACAATGTAAGATTAATAAGTCCAAGTGTAACTTTAACATACGATTTTACGAAAACAACTACGACATTACAACCCACTACTATGATGCCAAGTACATTGCAACCTACTACTATGTTACCTACTACAATGCAGCCTACTACTATGTTACCTACTACAATGCAGCCTACTACTATGATGCCAAGTACAATGCAACCTACTACTATGATGCCAAGTACAATGCAACCTACTACTATGTTACCTACTACTATGATGCCAAGTACAATGCAACCTACTACCATGATGCCTACTACTATGATGCCAAGTACTATGCAACCTACTACAATGTTACCTACTACAATGATGCCAAGTACAATGCAACCTACTACCATGATGCCTACTACTATGATGCCAAGTACTATGCAACCTACCACAATGATGCCAAGTACAATGCAACCTACTACCATGATGCCTACTACTATGATGCCAAGTACTATGCAACCTACCACAATGATGCCAAGTACAATGCAACCTACTACTATGATGCCTACTACAATGATACCAAGTACTATGCAACCTACTACAATGATGCCAAGTACAATGCAACCTACTACAATGATGCCAAGTACTATGATGCCTATTAATATTTTACCTGGCGAAATACCAATATATCCCGCAAATACTCAATTTGTAAATAATTTAAATATTAAAATACCGTATATTTACGGTCTTGAAAATAATATACCATATTTAGAAATTAATAGTTTTAGAAGATATGATAACAATTCAAAGGGAAAAATACTCGGGTATACAATGTATAAAAATATATTAGTTGCATTAGGTGTTAATGGTAAAATTTATCGTAATGTAGAAAGTTATCCTAATATTTATCTAGAAGAAATTTTATATGAGAATTTAGAAATTAAATCACTCCAATTTTATACATCAATTATAGAATATGAAATATTTAATTATACTTTAGGGAATAAAGAAACAAGCGATGGTTTTAATATTAATTTAATTATTACTGGTTCTTTTGTTGATAGTTCAGGGGAGGCGATTGGATTTTTAGTAAATAATAAAAGAGTTTATTGTTTAAATAAATTAAATAAATGGTTTTGTGATACAGGTATACTAAACTGGGAATATGAAACAAATAGAGATATAATTTCTAATTTAAATTCTATTGTAACTAATTCTATTAGTACAACAATGCTACCTACTACTATGATGCCAAGTACAATGCAACCTTTTCAATATAATTTGGTAAAATCTTCAGGTAATCCGCAAATTATAAATAATTCAAATATAATATTGTATAAAGCAAATGACATAGTAACAACATTGCCAATGTACGATTACAACAAATATAATTTTTATATGGAATGTGTTATTGATAAATTAAATAAAAATGATATTATAAATGTAGGGTTTATTTCTGATGATGTATATAAGTATGCGATAGATTGTACATTAATGGTTAGTCTTGATACAATTAACGATAGTTTTGGGAGTTTTTATGATGTTACTAAATTTCCTTTAAAGTTAGGTATATATTTATCAGATACAAATATAAAATATTATATAAATGACAAAACATATGAAAAAAATAACGAGTTAGAAAAATATCCAGGACAAATAGTTAATATTTTTACGTCTTTTACATATCTTGAAAAAGATAAATTAACATCTGCTGTTAATATAAGTAATATTAATTTTAATCCTACTTCTAAATAAAGTTAATCTATTTTATATAATTTATTGTGTGAATGATGTAAATTTTAATTTTTCTTAACCTAATACAGGTTAAGAAAAATTTAATATATACTAAGATTATATTATGGAATATAAAACGAATATATATTTGAGAATTTGTTTATAATAATTATTATATTATTATTAGTAAATAATACTATTATTTAATTATTAATTGTCATAATATTATTTGTTGCAAATTTTAATAAAATATTTACAAAGACGCCATTACCTACAACAACCACAAATCCAGTAGCAGGTTATATCCCTTATTACGGTAAAGATCAAGACTGCCGAACAATTAAATATTCTTCTAGTACAACTTTATCTCAATGTAAAATTAAATATGATAACTATACAACATGTAAAGCGGATGGTCGCATGTGTCCTGCAGCTGATGTTACATATTCAAAATATTGGACAGATTGTATTTCGAATCCAGCTCTATAAGCATGTTGTAAATAAAATAGTATTACGTCAAGTGGAAATTACAATTACTATTTTAATCCATATAGTACCGATAAAATAGTTGCAAGAGATCCAACTCATATAAATAGTTATCAGATAATTTAGCAGCAGTCAATTAAAATCTGCTGAATATAGTTATCCAGGTTATGGATATTATTATGAATAATTTTATACTTTGAAAAGTAAAATATTATATTAAATAAATGAATATAAAAAAGGAAATTATTATTTTTATTATAATATTAGTAACGGTTTTGTTATTAGATGGTATAATGATAAGCATTTTACATTCAAGATGGAATGATACTATTACAAATATCCAAGGAGAATCTTTAACAATAAGAAATAAAATTTTTCCTATCGTGGTATACATTTTAATTGTACTAGGTATACGTTTATTTGTATATCCTTATTTTGTATTAGGCGATATACAAACCGGAATAATTATGGGATTAGTATGGGGTATAATTACATATGGAATATTTGATTTTACAAATTTGAGTCTATTCAAAAATTATCCTTTAGGTTTAGCACTATTTGATACAATATGGGGTGGAATTTTAGCAGTTTTAACAGGTTTAATTACATTTTATTTTGTAAAAAAAATTAAAAATTAATATTTTTAGTATTATATATCATTATATTTATATATAATAAAAATGAATCCATTACTAATATTATTAATTATGGCAATTGCAACTATAATATTTGTTTCAATGTCGCAACCTAGTTATAAACCAGATACAACTACAACACAATTACCTACAACTACTACACAATTACCTACAACTACTACACAATTACCTACAACTACTACAGAAATACCTACAACTACTACAGAAATACCTACAACTACAACACAATTACCTATAACTACGACACAATTACCTACAACTACTACAGAAATACCTACAACTACTACAGAAATACCTACAACTACTACACAATTACCTACAACTACTACAGAAATACCTACAACTACTACACAATTACCTACAACTACTACACAATTACCTACAACTACTACACAATTACCTACAACTACTACACAATTACCTATAACTACTACAGAAATACCTACAACTACTACAGAAATACCTACAACTACTACACAATTACCTACAACTACTACAGAAATACCTACAACTACTACACAATTACCTACAACTACTACAGAAATACCTACAACTACTATACAATTACCTACAACTACTACAGCAATACCTACAACTACTACACAATTACCTACAACTACTACAGCAATACCTACAACTACTACAGCAATACCTACAACTACTACAGCAATACCTACAACTACTACACAATTACCTACAACTACTACACAATTACCTACAACTACTATAAAATCATATTCTAATTACTTTCAATTTGAATGTAGAATAATTAAAAAAGGAGATATTGTAACGTTGCCATTTCTAGTTACTGATAATCAACTTATAGAAGTTGATTGGGGAGATGGTATAATTACCGGAATAAACTATTATACACACCAATATACAATAGATAAAAATAATTGTATTATTCGTGCACTTTTTGCATATAGGTTGTCTACATATAATTTTGATACTCAAATAACAGATATTTATATAACTAAAATTATATCATTTGGTTATTTTACATATAATAAAATAAGGTTTACACAGTTTTCTAATTTAACAGAGATCGATCCTGATTGTTTATTACCTGCAAGTATTGATAGTATGGAATACATGTTTGCGGGATGTTCAAAATTTAATGGAAATATACATCATTGGGATGTATCTCGCGTAAAAAATATGACCGGTGTGTTTTATAAATGTAATTCCTTTAATCAACCTTTAAATGATTGGAAAGTATCCAATGTTAAAAATATGAACGATATGTTTGCTGGTTGTACTATTTTCAATCAATCTTTAAATAATTGGGATGTATCTAATGTCGAAAATATGGAAGGCATGTTTACTTATTGCACTAATTTTAATCAATCTTTAAATGATTGGAAAGTATCCAATGTTAAAAATATGCAATACATGTTTACTTATTGCACTAATTTTAATCAACCTTTAAATAATTGGGAAAGAAGTTCTAATGAAATTATGATTTCTACAGTGGCAAATGTTACTAATATGGGTTTTATGTTTGCTTATTGTACTAAATTTAATCAACCTTTAGATAAATGGAATGTATCTAATGTTACAAATATGGAAAGTATGTTTAAATATTGTACTAATTTT
>Ga0304730_1001500_pt1 | contig 17453 bp, 17 predicted proteins | sample M_130628_MF_Meta_FD_190474 | JGI IMG/M metagenome (GOLD analysis project Ga0304730, IMG submission 190474) | Freshwater microbial communities from Lake Montjoie, Canada to study carbon cycling - M_130628_MF_MetaG (v2) (version 2) | ecosystem: Environmental > Aquatic > Freshwater > Lake | place...
AGACCCGACTCAATGATGGTGGTACAAACAAGAATGTCCACCTCGCCGCGGACGAACTCGCCCATCACGCGCTCGAGCTTGCGGTCCTCCATCTGGCCGTGCCCTACGACGATGCGCGCATCAGGCAAGAGTCCGCGCAGCTGCTCGGCGGCCGCCTCAATGGACTCCACACGATTGTGGACGTAGTACGACTGTCCGCCGCGCTCTAACTCTCGCGCGAGCGCATCGCGCACCAGTTCAAGGCTCGCCTCGGCAACGCGCGTCGCCACAGGGTGGCGGTCCTCAGGTGGCGTCTCGATCGTGGAGAGGTCACGAATGCCGGAGAGGGCCAAGTTCAGCGTGCGCGGAATCGGCGTGGCGGTGAGCGTCATCACGTCGAGCTCGGCGCGAATCGACTTCAGCCGCTCTTTTGCCGCAACGCCGAAGCGATGCTCTTCGTCAACGACGAGCAGTCCGAGTCGGCTGAACGAGACGTCCTTTGACAGGAGTCGGTGCGTGGCAACGACAAGGTCCACGCTCCCATCATTGAGGCCCGCCACCACCTCGGCCTGCTTTGCCGACGAGATGCTGCGCGAGAGAAGTTCGAGACGGAATGGATACGCCGCGAGGCGGCGACGGAAGGTTTCAATGTGTTGCAGCGCCAAGATGGTGGTGGGGACGAGGAGCGCCACCTGGCGACCAGCTTCCAGTGCGGCGAAGGCGGCACGCAGCGCCACCTCGGTCTTCCCGTAGCCAACATCGCCCACGATGACGCGATCCATTGGCCGTGCGCGCGCAAGGTCGCCCTTGGTCGCCTCAATCGCGGCGAGCTGATCTGGCGTCTCACGGAAGGGGAAGGCCGCCTCGAATTCGATCAGCCACGGTGAGTCGCCCTGGATTGGTGGACGGTGCGCCAGCTCGCGCGCCGCATAGATGCGCAGCAACTCATCGGCGAGATCGTCCGCTGCGCTCTTGGCGCGATCCTTCGCACGTCGCCACTCGCCACCACCGAGTCGACTGAGCGCCGGATCCTCTGCGCCCGTGTAGCGCGCAATCCTGCCGAGCTGCTCGGTTGGAACGAAGACGCGATCGCCACCGCCGTACTCAATCTCCAAGTAGTCGCGCTCATCCCCCTCGCCGCCACGACGCACCATGCGCAGGAATCGTCCGAGTCCGTGATCGATATGCACCAGTAGGTCGCCTGGCGTCAGCCGCTCCGCCGCCTCACGCGTGATGCCGCGGCGGTGCACCGCCACACGACGGACGCGCGTTGCGCCGAAGAGTTCGCGATCGGTAATCACCGTCAGCGCATCCACGCCACCTTGAAAGCCTCCGTCAAGCCCGCCATGCAGGAGCGTGATGGTTCCCGGTTTTGGATCGCGTGAGATTGACTCACTCACGGGTGTTGCAACACCAGCCTCAGCGAGCAGCTCGGCGAGTCGTGCCGCCTGCTCCGAGACGATCACCACGCGCGCGCCGTCACGACGCCACCCCTCTACCGCCTCGCCCATAGATCGCGTCCGGCCAGCGGGGACCAGCGGGTCATGCCAGGAGAAGGGATCGCTCGGCGTGCTCTTGGTCATACGCCCCGCCTCTGAACTCCAGGTGAGTTCGAGTCGCGCAGCACCGCTAGATGAGAGTGCGGAGATACTGAGTGCTGGTGGCGGAATTGGCGCTGGCCACGAAGGCGGCAGGATACGCGTGGTGCGCAAGACATCAAAGCGTTCGGCGCTCTGGCGTGCCAGCGACTCTGCGGTGGTAATGAGTTCGCTCGGCTCATCAAGGATGATGAGCGCATCGCCAAATGCGTCAATCGGTCGCGTCGGTGCAATGAGTGGCGCCCAGATCTCTAGTCCGTCGCCGCGATCCGGTTGATCGGCTGACTCCCAGCGTGCAAGATCGGCGAGCAGTCCTGGCTCCAGCTCCACGCCGTCTTTTGCGACAATCTTTTCAGCTGCCTTACGCGCCGCGGCGACTCGTGCCGCGCCGAGCGGAAACTCGCTTGCGGGGAGGAGGTGCGCGCGTGGGAGCGTCGCGCCGCTGCGCTGTGTTGTCGGATCAATGCCGCGAATGCTCTCAATCTCATCGCCGAACCACTCCACACGCAGTGGCTCACTCGCCCCCGCGGGGAAGAGGTCAAGGATGCCGCCGCGTCGCGCAAACTCGCCGCGACCTCCAACGAGCGAGACGCGCTCGTAGCCGAGTGCCGCCACACGATGCGTTGCGTCATCAAGCGACATGCGCGCGCCAGGCTGCATTAGCAGTGATCCTTCACTGAGGCTGGCGGGATCGATGCTGTTCTGCAGTGCGGCGATCAGTGAGGTGACGAGGATGCGCGAGAGGCCGCCACTCCATGCGGCGAGCGCCGCCACGCGACCGGCCGACTCATCCACCACCAGCTCACCGCGCTCATATGGGAGGGCGCTGCGCGGCTCAAGGAGGGTGATGCTCTCGGGGTCGCTGACCCAGGCGCGCAGCGTGTCAGCAACGCGCTCCGCAACCTCTGGGTCACGCGCAATCCAAACCACGCGCTGATCTGCAGCGAGTGCGGCAACGAGCGCCGCCTTTGCCGGATGTGGAAGGTGAATCAGCGATGCGGCGTGCTTCTTACCAAGCGTGCGCTGAATCTCTGCGAACGGTTCGCTTTCCGAGAGGCGCGCGAGCAGCGCGGCGAGCGCCACGCGCGATCCGCTCACCGTTCGGAGTCGGTTCGGTCGCCCTTGCCGAGCGGCTTCCGCCAGCCGTGCGCCGTCTTGCGAATCCCGTCGCTCCCAGCGGGACCGTCAACCTCTCCCGCCTTCGGCAGGTTTGCAGGATCCGAAGCGCTCCCCGCCTCAGGCTCTGCCAACTTCCAGTTGTTAAATGCGGTCGCCGCCTTATTCAAGCCGAGCCGCGCCCAGCTCTCAATCGCTTCGCCTGCGGCGGCGCTGATCTCTGGGATGCGCAGGCGCTCGGCGGCGCTGAACTCGTTCAGCACATGCTGCTGCGCTCCGCCACTCCCTGATGGATCGCCAATCCCAACGCGAAGGCGTGGATAGCGATCCGTCTGCATCTCCGCCTCAATCGAAGCGAGCCCGTTATGGCCACCATCACTGCCGCTCTCGCGGAAGCGCAGCGCACCGAAGGGGAGGCTGAAGTCGTCCACCACCACGAGAAGGTGATCAATAGAGACACGATCAGAACCGAGCAGCTTGCGCACGGCAATTCCCGACTCATTCATGAAGGTGGTTGGCTTCGCCACAACAAGATCGAGTCCGAGCACGCGGCCGGCATGCACCATTGACGCGTCGCGCTCCTTCCCACCGCCACGCCACTTCACGCGATCGGCGAAGGCGTCCAGGATCAGCCAGGCGATGTTGTGTCGCGTGTAGCGATACTTCTCGCCAGGGTTTCCGAGTCCAACAATCAGACGACGATCAACGCTCATCGGCCGCTCCTTTTCATTGCTGCAGTATGCGCGCGCAAGATGAGCGACTGCTCGCGCCACATCGCCGCCTGAGACACCTGGGTGTCGTGATCCCAGCCGCAGAGGTGCAGCGCGCCGTGGACGGCGAGGAGGCGAACCTCATCCGCCACCGACTGCTTCGTCGCCCCATCCGTTCCGCCACGCCCGTCGCGGGCCTGTTCGATGGCACGATCCACGCTGATCACGATGTCACCGATCGGCATCTGCGCCGCCACGCTACGCTGCCGCGCGCTGGAGCTTCGTGCGCTGGCGCGCGCAGGAAAGTCGCGCGGGTCAATCAACGGGAAGCTGAGCACATCGGTAGGGCCGCGCTTCCCCATATGCGTTGCGTTGAGCTTTGCGATCGTGGCGTCATCAACGAGGGTGAGCACCGCTTCGCCGTTGGCTGGTGCGCCAGCGCGACGCAGTGCGCGCGCAACGAGTGCGGAGAGTTCTGTTGAACTGATGCTGACTCCGCCACGACGCTGCCGAGTAACGCGGGCGCGCGGGCCTGCGTCGCGACTCATCCGAGTGCTGCGAGCGCCGCGGTGACCTTCCCGGAGAGGACCTTGCCGTCGACGCGACCCTTCGTCTTCGGGGCGAGCCAGCCCATCACCTTCCCCATCTCCTTCGCGGAGCTGGCGCCGGTCTCAGTGATCGCCTGCTTCACCAGCGCATCCACATCCGCGTCGGTGAGCTGCTCTGGGAGGTAGACGGCGAGGATCGCGATCTCCGCCTCTTCGGCGGCGGCAAGGTCTGGCCGATTCGCCGCAAGGTATGCGTCAACAGATTCACGGCGCGTCTTGACCGCCTTCACAAGAACGGTGAGCGTCTCTTCATCAGTGGCGTCATGCTTCTGCTCCTTCTCAACGAGTGAGAGTGCAGAGAGCGCCATGCGGATGGTGTCGCGGCGTAGCGTCTCGCCCGACCGCATTGATGCGGCCATATCGGCTCTTAGCTGTTCACGAAGCGACATGCGCTGCTCCTCTCCGACGGCTCGCGCCGCCACGGGGCGCACGAGGGATCAGATCCCGCGAGGGCCTGACGGCTTCTTCTTCTTTGCGTCCTTGCGCTTCTTCTTCTCCGCTGCGTTTTCGAACGCGTCACGGCGACGAGACTCGGCAAGGATGCCGGCCTGCTGGACCTTCTTATTGAATCGGCGCAACGCAGCCTCAAAGGACTCGTTATCACCAATGCGAACTTCTGCCACTTATGTACCTCCTATGGGATGAGGAGGATACCCGATTCAGCCTGGGGCCGACTCAACGAGGGAGAGGGATCTCTTCCCCGAGCGTGGCGAGCACGACGAGAAGGGCCTCCGCTGCGGCGGGATCCGGGTCTGCCGAAGGGGTGCGCTGAAAGAGGATCAGGAGGCTGCCGCTGAGGCGGAGAGTGAATCGAGCATCTGGGGGGACTAGGACGAGCGTCTGCGGGGCGACGAGATACTCCGCCACCCGCTCCGCTGCGCTGTAGGCGGAGGCGGCGTCAGGGAAGACCACGGCCACCAGCGGGATCCCGACCGGGTCGTTCGTTGACGCGCCGCGCACCACAACGCGTGGCAGGGCGTTGAACTCTGGCGGGAGTGGTGGGCGCACATCGGCGCCGCCAGTGATGACGCCGAGTCCCGCGGCGCGAATCGCTGCACTCAGATACTCCGTCGCCTGCGCTGTCTCTTCAGCACTGCGCGGTGTTGGCGCAGCGGATGCGGGTTGCCCCTGCGGCTCAGGTGGTGGTGGTCCGCCAGAGAGCGCCGTGAAGAGAGCAAATCCAGCGATCAGGATAAGAAACGGTACGGCGCGCGCGCGGCGTGAACGTTTTGGCTGCGGCGCCTCACTCATCCTGGTGGCCAAGTGAGCTGTCTTCCAGCGAGTAGGTGGTAGTGCAGATGTTGAATTGCCTGGCCACCCTCGTCGCCCACATTACTGACCAGTCGCCAACCACGATCCGCATAGCCGGCCGCCGCAGCAAGCTCCGCCGCAACGGCGTGCATGCGCGCAAGGAGCGCCGCATGTTGCGGCGTGTCGCGAAGATCAGCGGCAGAACCAATATGTTCGCGCGGGACGATCAGCAGATGCAGCGGCGCCTGTGGCGCAATGTCCTCAAAGGCGATGACAAGGTCCGAGGCGTGGTGCTGCGTGCTTGGCAGCTCACCGGCGATGATGCGACAGAAGAGACAATCAGCCATGCGTCAATTCTAGCGCAACCCACTCACCCTCTCCCCAACGATCAACCAGGGTGAGTCCCGCCGCACTCAACGCGGCGATCGTCTCATCTGCACGTGCGGTGAAGATGCCGCTCGCCAAGAGTCGACCGCTCGATGCAACGGCGGCGGCGAGGAGCGGCGCGAGCTGAATGTGCAGTGCAGCGACCAGGTTAGCCACAACGAGCGGCGCGGTGGCGGTGAGCGGGAGTGAGCCGAGTGCGATTGTTGCGCGCGCGCTAAGGCCGTTGCGCTCAAGGTTGGCGCGTGCCGCGTCTACGGCGAGCTGATCAATATCAATGCCGCTCCCGTGCGATGCGCCGAGCTGCAGTGCCGCGGCAAGCAGGATGCCGCTACCCGTTCCAACGTCAACGATCCCCGCTCCGTCGCGTGGGAGCGCGGCGAGGATTCCCGCGTCCGCCCAACGGTTCAGGCCGGCAAGTGCGAGGCGCGTGGTGGGGTGAAGTCCAGTGCCGAACGCCTGACCCGGATCAATCACCACCACTGCGTCGCCAGGCTCTGCAGCGTGCTCACTCCATGGCGGTCGGATCACGATCCTGCCGAGGCGAAGGACGGGAAACTCGGCGCGCCAAGTGGTCGCCCACTCCTCTGCAGGAATACTGCGCATCGCTAGTACGCCAATTCCGCGCAAACCGAGGCCGCTCCCCGCGATCGCGGCAAATCGTTCAAGTTCGTCGCGCAGCGCCGCCGCCGCCGCCTGATTCGCGGCGGTATCTAGGAGCCAGGCGCGGATGCGAACAGGGGCGAGCGGATCGTGGGCTGGCGTCAGCGCATCGTCGGGGATCACTGGCGGGACCGCGGGTTCGGCGCTGGTGCCAGCAGGGGCAAGGCGCGCCAGACGCTCGCTGATCGCTTCTGCAGATTCAGGGTCACACGTAATGGAGAGTTCGAGCCAGCCGCCGTCGCTCAGTTGGAGCCCTCGCCGCTCGCCTTTGAGAATCGCTCCAACGCTTCGCGCTGCTCCTTGCTCAACTTCTTCGGCACTTCAACCGCAACAACGATGCGCAGATCGCCGCGCTGTGATGGTCGCCGCACGTTCGGTGCGCCGCGACCCTTCAGCCGTAGCTCAGCGCCCGGCTGCGTGCCTGGCTTGATCTCCAGCTCCTCTTCACCTTCAGCGGTTGGGATGAGGACGCGCGCGCCGAGCGCCGCCTGCGAAATGGAAATTGGGATCTCGGTGAGAAGGTCAATGCCATCGCGCACAAGTTGCGGATGCTCCTCAACGGTGACGACTACATAGAGGCTCCCCGCCGGTCCGCCGCGTCGCCCCGACTCACCTTGACCTGAGAGTCGAATCTGCGTCCCGTCATCAACGCCTGGCGGAATGTCTACGCGGAGGCGCTTACTTCCGTTGAGGCGGCCTTCACCACGACAGCTGCTGCACGGCTTCTCGATGATCTTCCCTTCGCCGGAACACTTGGCACACGGTGCAGAGACCGCCATCTGGCCGAGGAGCGTCTGGCGCACGGTGCGCACCTCGCCGCGACCGCTACAGCCATCGCAGCTCTTCGTCCCTGAACCCTTTGCGGCACCGTTGCCACCACACGGCTCGCAGGCGACGCGCATGTCCAGGTTGACCTCGCGCGTCCCACCGCGAATGGATTCGGCGAAGCTCACCTTCATGTCGAAGCGGAGATCGTCGCCAGGTGGCGGACCGGTGCGCCGCGCACCACGCGCTGCGCCACCGAAGAAGCCTTCGAATAGATCCTCAACGGATCCGAAATCACCGCCGCCGAATCCACCAGAGAATCCGCCGCCAGGGAAGCCTCCCGCCCCACCAGGTCCGCCGCGTCCGCCACCGCCTGGCGCGCCACCAACTCCCGCCTCACCGAAGCGGTCGTAGCGCGCGCGCTGCTCCGTGTCGGAGAGGACTTGATATGCGTCGTTCAGCTCCTTGAATTTTGACGCAGCGTCCGGCGCCTTAGAGACGTCGGGGTGGTGCTTCTGCGCCGCCTTGCGGAAGGCCTTCTTGATGTCGTCCGCACTTGCAGACTTCGGCACACCAAGAATTGAATAGAAGTCGCGAGCCATGGCGCGCCTACTTCAGGAGCAGCTTGCCGAGTCGGCTCACTGCGTGACGGTATCCAAGGAAGCCGATCAGCGCAAGGAAGCCAATGTCAGCGAGCATCATCAGATTGAGATCGCCAAAACAGAGCGAGCGAATCAGATGCGTCCCTCGCGTCAGCGGAGAGAGCTCCACCACGTAGCGCAAAGCTCCCGGGTAGATCTCCACTGGATAGAACGTTGCAGAGAAGAGGAAGAGTGGCGTCAGGATGATAAAGATGAAGTCGAAGTCCTTCCATGAGCGCAAATGCGTGGTCAGCGCGAATCCTGCGGCACCAAAGGCGAAGCCGATGAACACCACGGCGAACGGTGCGAGCAGCGCGAGCGGCGACGTGACGAGGCCGAAGGCGAACATCACGATGAGGAAGGCAACGGCGTAGATCACGCCACGCAGATTTGACCAGAGCAGCTCACCAACAGCCAGGTCGCCAACGGAGACTGGCGTGGCGAGGATCGCGTCATAGACCCTGGCGTACTTCAGCTTGAAGAAGACATTAAAGGTGGAATCGAAGATGGCGCCGTTCATTGCGGCACTCGCCAGCAGTGCTGGCGCAACGAATGCCGCATAGGGAACCTCAACCCCGTTGTATGAAAGCGTCCCAATCACGCCGCCCACACCGAATCCGATGCCGAGCAAGAAGAAGAGTGGCTCAAAGAAACCGGTGACGATCATGAGCCACTGGCGTCGATAGACGAAGACGTTTCGCTCAAAGACGGAGAGCGCGCGAGGTGCGATTGAGGCGATCACTTCAGCATCCTGCGGCGGAAGAGGATTGAGGCAACAACCGTTCCGCCGATCGCCCAGGCGGCGAGGATCCCCGCGTGCGCAAGGGCGTTTGGTGTCTCAACACCAAGGGCGAGACCGCGCGACAGCGCAACACCATGGGCGAGCGGCGTGCACCACGAGATGAACTGTGCCCACTCCGGCAAGTTTTCAATCGGGAAGTAGGTGCCGGAGAAGAAGGTGAGCGGCGTGATGATAAGGCGGAAGATGAAGGCGAAACCCTGATCCGTCTTCTGCGTGACGGAGAAGGCGGTGATCGGTGCGGCGAAGGCGAGGCCGGTCAGCGTGGAGACGCCGATCATGGTGAGCGCGCCGAGTGGGCTCGTCGCGATGCCGGTGGCGAGCAGCACGCCAGCGAAGAAGGTGGCGGCGAAGGCGACCTTCCCGCCGATAAAGGCGATGGCACCAACGATGATGTCGGTCGGCTTGAGCGGCGTTGCCACCATGGCGTGATAGATGCGTACCCACATGATGCGGCCAAGGATCGGCCAGGCCGCCTCACCCGCGCCGAACTGCATCGCCTGACTCGCCATCAGTGCTGGCGCAATGTACGTCACATAGCTCACTCCGCCGGTGATCTCCGCCGCGCGATCACCAACGAGGACACCGAGGCCGATGCCGAGTCCGGCGAGCACAACGAGTGGCTCAACGAAGCCAGAGAAGACGGAGCCGACCCACTCGCGGCGATAGACGGCGACCATGTAGCCAACAACGTGACGCCAGCGCGTTGGGTGCGGGAGATAGGCACCTATCGTTGAGAAGAGTCCGCGTGAGCGTCGCGGCGCGATCTGCGCCGCGCTCACTCGTCGAGGCTCCGGCCGGTCAGTCGGAGGAAGACATCCTCAAGGCTGGAGCGACGCACCAGCCAGCTCTCTGGGGTGAGGCCGTGCTCAAGCGCACGCGCATGTGCCGCCTCACCATTCTCACAGCCAATGATGACGCGCTCTGCAAGTCGCTCGTAGCGATCGCCAATGCCGTCAAGCGTCTCTTTGCTTATGCGGCTCGTCCCTTCAGGGAAGCGGAGTTCAAGCACTTCGCGTGAGGCGTGCTCTTCAATCAGTTGTCGCGGCGAACCTTCGGCAACGATCTTCGCCTGGTCCATCACCACAAGTCTGTCGCAGAGCTGCTCCGCCTCATCCATGTAATGCGTCGTCAAGACAATCGTGGTGCCAGAGCGCTTCAGTCGCTGCAACGCATCCCAGAGAAGATGGCGCGCCTGTGGATCAAGACCCGTGGTCGGCTCGTCCAGCATCAAGACGCGCGGCGCATTGATCAGTGAGCGCGCAATGGAGAGACGGCGCTTCATGCCGCCAGAGAGCGGCTCCACTTGATCCTTGGCGCGATCTGACAACTGGAAGAGTTCCAGGAGCTGATCCGCGCGCTCGGCAATCTCCTTGCGGTCGATGCCGAAGAAGCGGCCGAAGATGAGCAGGTTTTCACGAACGGTGAGCTCTTGGTCGAGCGTCTCCTGCTGATGCACCACGCCGAGCAAGCCGCGAATGCGAGGGCCATCCGTATCTGGATCGCTCCCAAGAATCTCAAGGGTTCCGGCGGTACGCGGCGAGACACCAGCGATCATGCGCATCGTGGTGGTCTTCCCCGCGCCGTTCGGTCCGAGGAAGCCGAAGAACTCGCCGTCGCGAACGTCAAAGTTGATGGCGTCCACGGCCGTCCGCGACCCAAAGGTCTTCGTCAGACCTCGGGCGCGGATCAGGGCCGTAGCGTTCGAAGTTGAGAGGTTCATCTGGGAGAGATTAAACCTCCTGGGCTTCGCCTTCGATTGTCTCCTCGCCGGCGGCCTTATCGGACGCCCGTTCGGCGCCGTCTGGCGTGCCGGCCTGCTGATTTTGTGCGTAGGCGGCGGTGCCAATCTCGGACATCACCTTCGCCAACGCCTCCGCCTTCTCTTTCACCGGGTCGAGCGACTCGCCCTTCAGCGCTTCGCGAACCTCACCGATGAGGGTTTCGGCCTGGGCCTTCTTCTCCGCATCAACCTTGTCGCCAAGGTCGGTGAGCGTCTTCTCTGCCTGGAAGGCGAGTGCCTCGGTCTGATTTCGGAAGTCCACCGCTTCGCGGCGCACCTTGTCTTCGGACTCGTGCTCCTTCGCCTCGCGAACCATGCGGTCAACATCGTCTTTCCCGAGCATTGAGCTGCCGGTGATGCGCACCTGCTGCTCCTTTCCGGTGGCGCGATCCTTCGCCTTCACATCAAGGATGCCGTTCGCATCAATGTCGAACGTCACCTCAATCTGCGGCACGCCGCGTGGCGCGGATGGGATCCCGTCAAGGATGAACTTTCCGAGCGTCTTGTTATCCGTTGCGAACTCGCGCTCGCCCTGCAGCACGTGGATCTCCACCTGCGGCTGGTTATCTGACGCCGTTGAGAAGGTCTGGCTCTTTGACGTTGGGATCGTGGTGTTCCGCTCAATGAGCTTCGTCATCACGCCACCCAACGTCTCAATGCCGAGCGAGAGCGGCGTCACGTCGAGCAGCAGCACATCCTTCACGTCGCCCGCAAGGACGCCGCCCTGGATCGCCGCACCGATCGCGACCACCTCGTCTGGGTTCACACCCTTTGATGGCTCCTTGCCACCGAAGAGCGCCTTCACCGCTTCGACCACCGCTGGCATGCGTGTCATTCCACCAACCAGAACGACCTCGTTGATCTCGGATGGCTTCAGGCCCGCATCCTTCAGCGCGGCGATCACTGGCGCCTTCGTCTTCTCAATAAGATCTGCAACGAGCGACTCAAGCTTCGCCTTGGTCAGGGTCACCACCACGTGCTTTGGGCCCGTGGCGTCTGCCGTGATGTACGGCAGGTTGATCTCGGTCTGGCCGGTGCCAGAGAGCTCGATCTTCGCCTTCTCCGCAGCCTCCTTCAGGCGCTGAAGCGCCTGCTGGTCCTTGGAGAGGTCGATCCCCTGATCCTTCTTGAACTCGGCGAGGAGCCAGTCAATGATGCGCTGGTCAAAGTCGTCGCCACCAAGGTGCGTGTCGCCGTTCGACGACTTCACCTCAAAGACGCCGTCACCCAGCTCCAAGATGGAGATGTCGAACGTGCCGCCGCCTAGGTCGTAGACGGCGATCTTCTCTTCCTTCTTCTTATCAAGGCCGTAGGCGAGCGCCGCCGCCGTTGGCTCATTGATGATGCGCTTCACGTCGAGACCTGCAATGCGACCGGCATCCTTTGTTGCCTGTCGCTGCGTGTCGTCGAAGTACGCGGGAACGGTGATGACCGCCTCAGTGATCTTCTCGCCGAGGAAGGCCTCCGCGTCTGCCTTCAGCTTCTGCAAGATCATTGCCGAAACTTCCTGTGGTGAATACGACTCACCAGAGTCAAGCTTCACCTTGACGCCGTCGCTCTTCCCATCCTTCTCTACGGTGTACGGAATGAGCCCCTTCGTCTTTGAAACTTCTGCGTCGTCGAATCGGCGACCCATAAATCGCTTGATGCTAAAGACGGTATTCTTCGGATTTGTGACGGCCTGACGCTTAGCGAGTTGCCCCACCACGCGCTCTCCGCCCTTGACGAAGCCGACCACCGACGGGACGGTGCGTCCACCTTCAGACGAACTGATAACCGTTGGCTCACCACCTACCATCGCTGCGACCACGCTGTTCGTGGTCCCTAGATCAATCCCGATAATCTTTCCCATCGTGTTGCTCCTTTCACTTCCTTGCTTCATATGATCAAATAGAATGTGCTGTCGTCGGTACGCGATTTAGTCGGTTGCAACAGAGACGACCGCTGGGCGAAGGATTCGATCGCGAATCTTCCAGCCCTTGCGGTGCTCCTGAAGCACCTCTCCTGGTGGCTTGCCGCTCCCCGGAACCTGCGCAACCGCTTCGTGTTCGCGCGGATCAAATTGCTGGCCGATTGACTCATAGGGTTGCGCCGCCTCGCTCTCCATCACCGCAAGCAGCTTGCGATGAATCGCGGCGATCCCCTCAGCCCACGGCTCGCTCTTCAAGCCCTCAGGAAGTGAGGCGAGGGCGCGGTCGAGGTCGTCTAGAACTGCGAGCGTCTTCAGGAGGAGCACCTCACTTGCGAGTCCCGCCTCGCGCTCCCGCTCTTCGGCGGTGCGGCGACGGAAGTTGGCGAAGTCGGCGGCGGTCCGCTGGTGTGCGGCGATCTGCTCGTCGCGCTCCAGGAGGGCGGCCTCAAGGGGGCTCAGGGCCTGATCCGAAGAAGCCTGATCCGAGGCGGACGAATCTGCGGCGGCTGGCCCCGTGCCCGCTTCGCTAGCTGGTTCCTCGCGCTCCTTGGTGCTCCAGGGTCGTCCCACCATCGTGCTCTCCTTCGTGTTTGTGCGGGGCTCAGCCCCGCCTCTCGCACGAGTTAGCAGTCTCTTGATGCGAGTGCTAACTCACTGGGGCGAGGATACGACGGCAGGGAGCGGTCGTCAAGGGGTGCGGGCTAGGCGGCGTGGAAGCGGCCGACCAGCTCCGAAAGGAGGGTAGCCACGTAGCGAACCGTCCCCACCGCGCGGGGGTACGGCATCCGAGTTGGGCCGAGCACTCCAACCACGCCGAGGGCGCGACCCGGGATTCCGTATGGGGCGAGGACGAGCGAGACGCCGTGCATCTCGGTCGGCGCATTCTCGGTGCCGATAAAGAGTTGCACGCTGTTCCCCTGTGAAACTTCGCGAACGAGTTGGCCCAAATAACCTCGCCCTTCGAGCGCGGTGAAGACGTTGCGGAGTCTCGCGCTGTCGGCGAACTCTGGAGCCTCCATCACGTTGAGGAGGCCGTCGCTGAAAACCTGCTCCACTGAGGCGGCGTCCACTTCGCGCAACAGCCGGGCGAGCCGCTCCATCACGGTGTGCGTCACCGCGCGAAGCGGTGTGGTTTCGGCGAGCGCACTGGCGCGCGCCTCAAGTTGATCGGCGGTGCAGCCGATCAGCGTTGCGTTGAGCCTGTTCGCAATGCTGGTGAGTTGCTCCTGATCAACGCCCTCTGGCAACGGGAGGAGTGTGGGGCGCACACTGCCATCGCTCACCACGGCAACGAGGGTGGCCAGGCGATCGGCGCTGCTCACCAGGTCAACGTGTCGAAGGCTTGCTGAAGTGGGACGCATAGGTGTGGCGAGACCGGCAACGTGCGTGGAGTGCGCCAGGGTGCTCGCCGCAATGCGGAACCACTGATCGGCGCCACCCTCGGCCTGGCCGAACTGGTGGCGAATCATGAGTCGATCAACCTCAGTCACCTCGTCTGGAACGGCGATCTCCACCGCATAGGTGCGATAGCCCTGGTCCGTTGGGATGCGACCGGCCGAGGTGTGCGGCTGCGCCACCAGGCCGAGCTCCTCCAATTCAGCGAGAACGCCGCGCACCGTTGCCGATGAGACGCCGAGGCGATAGGAGGTGGCAATAGAGGAGGACCCAACGGGGAGGGCAGTACGGATGTGCTCCTCCACGAGGGCGCGGAGGATCAGGCGTGCGCGAGCGTCAAGGAGTCCGGTTCGCCGTTGTCGTCGCACCATTCTGTGGCCCCCTCTCTTGGCACTCTCAACCCTCAGAGTGCCAAGACGAGTCTACGCGCTCCCCCGCCACGCGGTCAAAGTCCGCGACGAGCGCTGGGGGTAGGCGTACGATAGGTACATGTCCACCGATTCGAACCTTGCGATTCAGACGCGCGCTCTCACCAAGCACTACGGCAAAAAGGGTGAGATCAAGGCGCTACAGTCGCTCAACCTAGAGATCAGGCAGGGCGAACTCTTCGGCTTCCTCGGACCGAACGGCGCTGGGAAGAGCACGGCGATCCGCACCCTGCTCGGGTTCCTCCACCCAACGAGCGGTTCAGCGAGTGTCCTCGGCCTTGATGTGGTCAAGGATTCAGTAGAAATCCGCCGACGCGTTGGCTACCTCCCCTCCGGATTCGCAGTCTACGACTATATGAGTGGTCGTGAATATCTTGACCATATGCGCGAGCTGAGCGGTCGTCCGTCAACGCTGCGCCACCGCATCATGGAGGCGCTTGAGCTCTCCGACGCCATCCTGAAGCGACCGGTCCGCGACTACAGCCGCGGCATGCGCCAGAAGATCGGCGTGGTCCAGGCGATGGAGACCGACCCAGAGCTGCTGATCCTTGACGAGCCGAGTGAAGGACTCGATCCTCTGATGCAGCGTTCACTCCAAGAGCTACTCCTTGAGCGCATTGCGCTCGGTCGCACCGTCTTCTTCAGCAGTCATCTCATTAGCGAAGTGGAACGCATCTGCAGCCGCGTCGCGATCGTGCGCGGTGGACAGCTCGTTGCACTTGAGAGCGTTGAGTCGCTCGTCCGATTCCGTCGGCGGCGCATTGAGGCGCTCGTTGCACGCAAGCCGCTGCGCCTCACCGCGTCAGCGGGAATCAGCGGCCTCAAGGTTGAGGCGGAGGGGAAGTCAGGCTTCCGCATCAGCTGCGACGCAGAGGCGTCGGCAATTCCCGCCTTCATCAAGCGCCTCCAGTCGGCTGGGCTACGCGACCTCCTTGTTGAGGCGGCGAGCCTTGAAGAGGCCTTCATGTCCTACTACGGCAACAGCACGCGCAACAGCATCCAGATGACACCAGAGACTGCGGCGCCTCGAACGAGCACGAAACGAGCGCCTGCAAAGCGCGCGGTGAAGCGCGCAGTGAAGAGGCGGGTGGCACGATGATTAGCCTGGTGCTCCTCCGCCGGCTCCTCCGCGGGCACCGCATTCGCCTCGCCGTTGGCCTTGCAGTTGTAGCGATCTGGGCACTCCTCTTCCCTGTCATCTACCAGGCGTTCAGTGGACAGGCGATTAACGTCCCTGGAAAGCCGTCGTCGCTCACCGACTTCTCAACGCTCGGTGGAGCGATCTCAATCGGGTTCATCCACCCAATCTCCATTGCGCTCTTCGGCATGCTCAGCGCAGGGCTCACGGTTGGCGCGATCTCCGGTGAGCGACAGCGGGGCACGCTTGAACTTCTACTGAGCCGCCCACTCAGCCGAAGGAAGATCTTGGCGACGATGCTCCTTGAAGGTTGGATCGGCGCTGCACTCGTTGCGGTGGCCTACGTGATCGGCACAATCTTGGGCTCGCTCATCGCTGGAGTCAGCGATCAGCTCGCGTTTGAGCAGCTACCCACGCTTTGGGCGTTTGCAACGATCTTCTGGGGGGCGTTTGCAACCATCGGGATCGCGGCGAGCGGAAGCTTTGACACCACGGCGCCATCAATGGCAATCACCGTGGCCTTCATCATGGCGAATTACATCCTTGAGGTGATCGGTCAGTTCTGGGATGTTGTTGAGCCGTATCGCTACCTCTCGCTCTTTAATCACTTCGTACCGAGCGATCTGCTGAACAACAGCGTCGACGCCTCGGCTGCGCTGATCTTTGGCGTGATCGCGCTGATCGCAGGAGCCTGGGCCTTCTACAACTTCCCGCGCCGAGATCTCGCCGCGCCGAACTGATCGCGGCGCCGCGCGCGCGGCGCTAGACGATCCGCGAGAAGAGTTCGTTGCTTAGTAGCCTGCCGCGCACGGTGAGCTGAACGCGTGCAGCGTCTTCTGGATGCGGCAGAAGGAGTCCGTTCGCTTCGCCCCAGTCCAGCACCTCAGCGAAGCCTGCGGATGCCGCCGCTTCGCGGTCAACACCGGTCGCCATTCGCAGTGAGAGGACGAGCCCTTCGGCAACTGCGTCGCGATCACTGATCGGCGCGGCAGCACCGCCAGGTGGAAGCTCACCGCTCATCAACGCCCCCTCCCATGCGTCAAGGTTCGCTGAGTTCCAACGCCGTGTTGCCCTATCAAAGGCGTGCGCCCCTGGACCCACCGCCTCAACTGAAGCGCGCTCCCAGTAGAGACGGTTGTGACGTGAGCTGTGCCCTTCGCGCGCCCAGTTGCTGATCTCGTACCAGTTGAACCCAGCGGCGGGGAGTCGTGTGTCGAGCAGCTCCAGCTCTTGTGCGCCGCGCTCTTCGTCTTGCTCGGCTACAGCGCGTCGCCGCCAGGCGAGCGCGCCCGCCGGTGTCGCCAGCCGGTCATCAACGCTCCCCTCGCCCTCATCGGCGCCGCCCGCCGCAAGCGTCAGCGCATAGACGCTGATGTGATCTGGCTGCAACGCGAGCGCAGCGTCTAGCGAGCCAGCCCACGACTCCAGCGAGACGCCTGGGAGGTCGGCGAGGAGGTCAATGGAGACGCTCGTGGCTCCAGCGGCGCGTGCCGCAGCGATGCTCTCCGCAACATCATCGGGCCCGTGTCGACGACCGAGCTCGCGCAGCGCCGCAACGTCCATGCTCTGCGCGCCGATGCTGAAGCGGGTAACGCCAGCCTGCACTGAAGCGGTGAAGTCGCCACGCTCATCGGCGCCAGGATTGCACTCCAGCGTCACCTCCGCGCCATCTACCAAGCCGAATCGATCACGCACGCGACTGATCAACGACGCCAGCTGTTCTGCAGGAAGCAGTGATGGTGTTCCGCCGCCAAGGTAGAGCGTCTCGAGTGGCAGACGTTGCACGTCATCGCGTACACCGCCGAGCGCCGCAAATGCCGCATCGTTCGCCTTCGCGCGTAGATCGATCTCACGCTCCACGGCGCTCAGGTAGCCGCCCATCCGTGAGCGCGGGCCGAACGCCGCGGCGCCAGCGATCACCACAAAGTCGCAGTACGGGCAGAGGGAGCGGCAGAAGGGGACGTGCAGGTAGAGGCCGCGCGGCGGTTGCGCGCGTTGCGCGTTAATCGGCGTCGGTGCGGAGGACGGCAAGGAAGGCCTCTTGCGGGATCTCAACGGAGCCGACGCGCTTCATCCGCTCCTTCCCCTCTTTCTGCTTCTCGAGCAGCTTCTTCTTTCGCGTGATGTCGCCGCCGTAGCACTTGGCGAGCACGTTCTTGCGCACCGCCTTCACCGTCTCGCGCGCAATGATCGTCCCGCCGATCGCCGCCTGGATCGGCACCTCAAACATCTGGCGCGGAATCAACTCTTTCAACTTAGCGGCCAAGACACGGCCCGCGCTCT
>Ga0304730_1001501_pt1 | contig 17431 bp, 29 predicted proteins | sample M_130628_MF_Meta_FD_190474 | JGI IMG/M metagenome (GOLD analysis project Ga0304730, IMG submission 190474) | Freshwater microbial communities from Lake Montjoie, Canada to study carbon cycling - M_130628_MF_MetaG (v2) (version 2) | ecosystem: Environmental > Aquatic > Freshwater > Lake | place...
GTCGCTATGCTGCTAAAAAAACGGCTTCCTTTAGCGCGGTTACATCTACCACAGATAGCCATTAGATTATCATCATCGAATACATCGCCACCTTTAGACCGGGCAATGAGATGATCTACTTGCTCAGCTTGACCACCACATATGTAACACTCATAACCATCGCGTTGTAATATCGATAAGCGTTTGTTCTTCCACTTCTTTGTGCCTAATACTTTGTGCTTAGTACTCATCAATGCCAACCATACTTATCAAAGTGCTCAGCTGCTCTACACGCATTGGGTTCTTTATTAACATATCCATATCTGTGACCAATATACCGCATGTGCATCACTATCTGTTCTCTTGGTGTAAGTGTTAACACAATAGGGTTACGCATTTGGCCTAGTCCATAGTGCGACCCGTTTTTAGCAAGATAGTCCCAACGACTTTCTCTAATGATTAAATAGTTGTAACAATCAAACTGATCATAAGTCTTAAATGAATTGTAAGCAAAGAGTTTAAGGTTCATTATCGAATTATCAACAGCTGCGGAATTAGTCTTTTCAAAGCAAAAGATCTCTATGAATAGAAGGGTGGCAACTAGCGTGCACCTCGCGAGCGACCCCTGCCGGGGCTCGCGTTTCGGCTTTGATAGCCGATGCGATCTAGAGCGTATCATACACAACCAAATCCTTTCAAGTTATCGCGTGTCGTGAGCGTGTTACTTAACATCAATCAACATACATGTATAACAAGGTTTGCCATCGAACTGCCATGATCCACAGCTTAAACACCTGGTAACAGTCTTATCAATGTCTAATTGCTCAGCTAGATTCTTTGTGCCAACACAGCCACAATCTTTGCATTGATAAACGCGAAAACCTTCCGGTGCATCAACATCTTCAAGCCATATAAATTCACTCTTACGATCACAACCATTACATCTATATTTAATCATTTTTTACCTGCCCATCCATCGCCCTTAAATATCGCTGGCGTTGCACTTATTTGCTTAACCATTGGCATATTACATTTTGAACACGCCATTGGATCAACTTGATGAAAGCCGTGGTGGATGGTATAAATACCACCACAGCCTTCACATTTATAGTCGTAAAACGGCATTTATGGAATTCTGTTAATGCAACCACAGTTGTAACATTTCAGCAGATCGCCCTCATGAAGTAATCTGTCATCGTTACAAGCATCGCATTTTTCGGCTTGTCCGGTAGGTATCACTGAAACGCCATCATCGTCAAAGGTGGCTTTCAGTCCACTACCATCAATAATTTGTAAGTAACCCATTTATTCACCTCCTTTACCTGGCTCATTATCATCTGGCCAATACCATGTTCCAGCAGCTGTAAGTTTTGCCCACTTAGGCGCACATTGTTCACCTCTTGGTGCTGTACATACATACCCTGCAAATGGTTTGTTATTGGTTTTTGATAAACCTTCTTTTTTTACCATATCACCATGCCTGCAAGTAAAATTAACATCGACCACTTCACCAATTTGAGCAATAGTCTCACCAACAGACCACACATTTGGAGCAACATTTTCAGCATTAGCATTAGATTTCTGCTCCACAATATGTAACGCCATTTCCATTGCAGCTGACTTAGATCCGGGTGCAGAGTATTTAGGTTTGTATTCTGCACGATTTACTTTGTCCATTTCTGTTCTTGAAGGGCGTTTATTTTTAGCTGCAAAACCCGCGTTTGCAAGTGCTCTACCGATCGCTGAAGTCTCGCAATTCTCCAACGCAGAAGTAGCATTAACACCGCGATCCGTAATTGTTTCAGATGCAACACCTGAAGCACACGGCTTGGAGTCTGCTTCCGTTTTGAATAATTTACAAACAACAATGAATCGAGTGTCTGAGTGTTCAAAGATCTCGGTTTCGATTCTTCCATCGGGATATACTCCATGCCATTTCTCCAATCGTGCTTCTACCGGTTCATAATCATCTAAGTTAAATGCCACTATCTATCTCCCATCCGAAGTCTGCATCTGTTTGTGCATCGAAGACAGTCTTACTGATTGCACAATAGGCAAGCAAGTCTTTGAGTGAATCTTCATGGGATGGAGTTTCACTAAGCCGAGCAATCTTGACCAACGCCATACATAAAGCTGCCTGGTGTGGCTGGATAGGGTAATCGAGATAGGCCGACCAGAGATCAGCAATTCTTTTGTGATTGATCGCTGGATGTCCATAGACCGCACCGCGCTCTTGGATTGTACTAATGACTTCACTAAACAGCTTCTCAGTTGTTGTCGGCATCAATTTTGTTTTCTATCATTCTGCGGTGCATTGTCCACCCATCATGACGGCCTCTCCAATATGAGACAGTTTTTGCATTCTCATATACCCAGTACAGAGATAGCATTCCCATCATGGTTGCTACCCACCATAGTCCAGCTTCTTTAAGTGACATTGTTAGCCCTTATCTATCCACACCCCTTGTGTGGAATACATAAAGTATGACCTAAAGCAATGACCTTTGGGAATTTATTTTTGGTGTGTCTTATAACGATTAGATAACGCTAAGAGCCTCAAACGCATCGATATGATCATCAATCGTGCGCTCGATATAGTCGCTTTCACACTCCATATGACTTGCCTAGAGCTGTAAATGAGCCATCTTTGTTAATTGGAATCAATGTTGGTGTCATATTCTTGCCATCCCAATCTAGAATAACTATACCCATCTGCCAGTTTGCAAGGCCTTTTGTGTAACTAGCCTTTGCCCGGTTCATAAGGTTGCCTGCTTCTATGCCATATAAAGGCCTGTAAGCCCCATATAAGCCCTCTGAATAGGCTGACATACCTAGTCTATGGGTATGACCACAAACAACGCTCTTACCGGCTCTCTTGGCCAAATTAAGGGCAGTCTGTCCAGCATTCAAACTAATGTTGGCTTCATCTCCATGAGCTAGTATCCAACCCTTTTCAAACTCAAAAAATTGTTTGTGAAATGTAATGCCCATCGATTCAAAATCCATAAACTTTGAATACTGCAGTTCAGGAAGGCTGATTAAGCCAGGTACTTTAAGAAGGGTGTTGTATAAGCGATCCGTGTGATTGGATCTAATAATGTGAGCTTCTTTACTATGCTCGGTTAGAGCCCAGAGAATCTCCTGAGTTGCCGAACGATCATCATCCAAAGTTTGTTGATAAGCCAAAGGTGTTTTTTCAGCCCATCGACTAATGGTTTGAAAGTCAATCTCATCACCAACGCATAGTACGCTATCAAATCTCTCACGCTTCGCAAACTTGATAACATTTTTTACAGCTGCTTCATGGTGGTATGGGATTTGGAGATCACTTATTACTAAGTATCGCTTAATCGTTATCCTCATCGTCAGTTGGATCTATGGAAGGAATGATCCCGCCATCGCCTACGATCCAATCAGGGAAAGTCTTATGCTCGGTCATTAACCAGAAGGCGTGTTCAGGTGTGAACCCTGCTTTCCGAGCTGCTTTATAACATTCGTGCAATGCCGTGTAATGTTGATCTAACTTACTTAACGGCTCAGGAGAATGGCGAACGATACGCCTATTGATCTTCTTTCGCTTACGTGTGTTAGCCATATTAAAATTATGACTTACTAATTAAGATAAAGAGATCATCGACACGCTTCTCTAATCGTGTTAATTGATCCTTCATACTAGAGCCACCATTAGGGCGTAACTCATTAAGCCAGCCTCTAACTAAAAAACGTAATCCGACTAGCACGCCTGACAGCACAGCGATAACGCCAGCCCCAAAGCCAGCCCATTCGCCCGGTGTCATTTCTTCGGAGTTGCATAGCCAAACACTCCGGCTAATACTGCCCAAAGAATAGCACGATAGTCAGCTGCAAAATTAGATGCTGCCCATGCTGATAAGAATGCACCAATAGTCAGCATATATGGATTTTTCATGTTCATTCTTGCTCCTCATCTGGTAGGTCGATTTCCTCGACAATGTTGTTGTTTGGCTTTGATTCGTCATAGCCGCCTAAACCGTAGGTGATTAGTTTCATTAAGCCGCCCTCAAAAATGTGTACATTCCAGCAGTTAAAACTCCATCAGTTAAAGATGTTGCTGTAGCAAAAGCACCTGTGACAGAGGATTGAGTAAAATATGAAACTGTCGCAAATGAAGTACTGAATGGTTGCCCAGTAAACGCTCCTGAACCATTAGAACCTATTCCTTGATATGTATTTGATGATGCAGCAGTTTGTGAATTAGAGGCTAACCAATAAATACCAGGAGTAAGTTGCTGGCTGATTGTTATAGTGTAAGTTGTTGATAAGGCAGTAGCCGAAACTGTTCCAGCATCTAATAAAACTGTACTAGGTTTTCCAGATGTTGTGTTGTATATTCCAAGCCTAACTGATGCAGTTCCAGAAAATGTTGAACCTGTCCTGATAGCAATGCGGTCAAATGTTGTTGTAGCAGGCACAAAAAATGGGGTGTAATAAGTAACATTTGCAGTTGCTGTTGCATTTGCTGCTGAGTTCACACCAGTTCCGCGATAGTAATATGTTGAGAGAAATGGCAAAACCATACTGTTGCCAAAATCGTATGTTGTTTTTACGCTGTTTGGAGTAGCAGCTGTTGTCGTGCTCGTGCTCGATACTGAATCAGTTAATTGCAATACTCCTACGGCAGAAGTTGTGCCAGTGGATACTGAAAGGTTTGCAGCTGATGAAGTTCCAGCATTTGTAATTGGTGCATTGACTGTTACAACACCTGATGAACCTGTAGCACCAGTCGCGCCAGTAGCACCAGTCGCTCCTTGTATTCCTTGCGGAATCGTAAAATTAAATGTTGCGGCAGATGAAGTGCCTACATTGGTTACGCTTGCGGAAGTACCTGCGGCTCCAGTAGATGTAGTTCCGACAGCGATTGTTGCAGCTGATCCTGTTGCTCCTGTTGCTCCTGTTGCTCCAGTTGCTCCTGTTGCTCCAGTTGCTCCTGTTGCGCCTTGCGCTCCAACACTTGCAACTTCAACAGTATTTGTTATTGGTGTTACAACTACTGTATTAACAACTTCGGTTACCGTTAAACTCTCACTCATTTGGTTACCTCAGCTGATACCACCACCACGCCTTGAATCAATCTAGTTTTAACAGATGCAGGTGATGCAATTTCTAAATCGTACAAGAAAGTGTCTGCCGATAAAGCAGCAGTTTGGATAGCCGACATGGTAATAGTTACTAAACCAGATGCACCTGTAATCACTATTCCACTTGATGGGCTTGACAAAGACAAAACTGCAGTTGCTGAATCATAGTTTTCCCTCAACTGCATGGCTGCTGTGTAACCAGTTAGGTTAATTGCTGTGCCACTTGAATCTTTATATGTAACAGCAAGCGTATAAGTTGAACCCTGATCTACTAAAATGTTATATGTACTAGCCAATTTTTCCCCCTATAAGTGGAATCTGAAAATATGTACTGTCTTGATCGCCCAGTTTGCTAAAGCTGATGTGTATGTGGTGATCGTGCATATTGATACTACCTTTGTAATCACGCCATGCCCATCCAGCTTTAGGGCTTGCTATTTTACCTTTGTGAATTATGTAAGATATGCGTTTATCGGTTTCCGCATGATCCCTGAGCTGGTCAGCAAGATACAGCGAGAGCCCTTTTTGTGTACCCAAGTCAGAATCAATATCAATGGCTCGGACACACCCATCGATGTCTGGATTGTGATCAGAGATTCTCGCGGAATGGCGACTATCACCCACCCATCCATCACTTTTACGATCCCGATCCGGGAACCAATCATCGATCTGCTCCCTTAGCTGTACACCAGCCTTGCATAACCATGGCTTCAATTTACTGTTGCCATCACCATCATGGTTGCAGTACCGGATGAAACTATTCCATAAAGAGCTTCATTATCAGATAATTGCATAGTTAACTTATCGCCATTATCCATGCGGTAACCAGTTGATGTAGTTACATCTGAATTACCAAGATAAATAGTTCCAGATGATGAATGCAAATAAACCAATTGGTCTGCTCTATTGGCCGTAACCAATAGAGTAGCTGTGGTAGTTACTGTTTTTTGAGAAGTATTAGGCATTTGGTTCCTTTACGATTGGCACTATCCAAGTGCAAGTTTTATTATCAAATCCTGTTGCATTAGTAGGTTTAGGTGCTATAAAAGCATCTCTAGTTTCATCGTAGGTGTAGCCGATACCAGCGTAGTTGTAGCGAATGTTGTTATTATAAGAGGTGCGTTTACATACTTGACCTCTAAAGTTACCATACCAAGTTTCAGGATCTAGACCATCTATTAACTGGGTTTCATCAATACCAGTAATAACCTCAGTAACGATATTGTTACTATCTAAAAAAGCGTAATGTGCCATTAGATTGTTATTGTTCCTGTTCCCGCTGTAAAGCGATATACTCTATAACCAGAACGACTTGGTTGATCATATGTTAATCCACCACTAATTGATGTAAGCGCTGAGTAAGAATCAGGGTAAGCAATAATTACTATTCCAGAACCGCCTGTTCCACCTGCTTGTGATCCACCAGAACCACCATTCTTGCCACCACCTCCACCGCCAGTATTTGCAGTTCCGTTTCCAGGTGAACCGCCATTTGGAGAACCCGCTCCACCGCCACCAGAACCAGCAGAACCACCTCCACCGCCGTTTGCACCGCCACCACCGCCACCACCTCTTGTTACAGAAGTGCCTGTAATAGAAGATGCTAAACCATCACCGCCGTTGCCTGGAACATACGCTGCTGCATCTGTACCAACAGCAGAAGCACCACCGCCACCGCCACCTGGACCGCCGCCACTTTGTGCAAGAGCGTTTCCACCATTAAAACCTTGTCCAGAACTTGCTGTTCCGCCAGCGCCTCTTGTTCCATTATAAGAACCACCGCCTCCACCGCCAGAACCAGTTGAGCCACCATCACCACCATTAGCAGTAAAACTAGAACCACCATAACCACCATTACCGCCACCATTGGAAGTTATAGTACTAAATACACTATTGTTTCCACCACCAGCACCAACTGTTATTGTAACGCTACCAGCAACAGAAAATCCTGATGCAGTTCTATATCCGCCAGCACCGCCTCCGCCACCAGCATTGTTATAATAAGAATCAGCAGTACCACCATTACCGCCACCCGCAATAACTAAATAATCAACAGTTGATGGAGGATTTGTAGGCGGTACACCTATACTAAAAGTTCCTGCAATTACATTACCTATCATTTAAGCAATTCCGCCTACCACATACCAAGTATCAGTTGCAGTCTTAATGCAAACTGCAGTTTTGTATTGCGCGAGGGTTGGTTGAGCTGCAACCGCACCTGCTGAGTTTACTGTTGTAGTACCAGATGTAACCGCTTTGATAGTCAGCGCACCTGCACCAATGTTTAATACTGTTAATGCAGTACCAACAGGATAGGCAACGCTGGCATTGGTTGGAATTGTAAAGTTAATAGCTGTGGCCTTATTCATTTGAATTAAAGCCTGGTATTGATCATTTAAGACTGGTGTGTAATCGGCTGTCTGGGCTGTGCCTACTGTAAAACTCGTTAATCCGTTATACATCGATGCAGTTAATACATCACCTGTAGCGGCTGGAAATGTTGCCATTATTGCTCCTTAGTAACTTAGTGTGTTTGTACCCAGAACACCATATAGGGCAGATCCTATCAGGAATCCATCTAATATAGGTTCAAGCGTAGTGAACGTCGTCTTCCAAGAATTTACAGTTATTTGATGTTGAACTCCAAAAACTTGCAGATTCTTGGTAATGCTGGATGTGCCTACCACGGCTGGTTGAGTGGTAGTAACGCTAATAGGATCAAAATAATCTAGATCTAGGGCGGCAATAGTACCGGTCGTGTAATTGTTAGTGTAAAGATCTAGCGTAATAGCATCGCACCGGATAGTGGTTTCAGCACGGCTAGCCACATAAGCCTGAGCATAATTAAGGGCTGTGGCAGTATCCTGCATCAATAGATCAGTTTGAGTATATGAATGCACAAAGTATTTGGCGATAGATGCTGAATTGGTTGCGACTTGAGCCGCCAATCCAGTAGCTGTGATGCTTGCCTGATTAACTACCTGAGCATCATTTAATACCCAAAAAGCATTAAAATATGAAATGTTTGTGCCATTGTCATTGAAATAAACAGGTGTGCCATTAGGACTTGATGTGCAATAATTGCGATTCTTAAAAGTAACAATGCCGTTAGGGTCAATATAAAATGCACCATACTCGGTGGTTTCTAAAGTCTGACATGCTCCTAATGCGCTTCTAGCAGTTCCAGGATCTGCTTGGACTGTGGTCTGACCTGTGGCAATAGATCTCATTGATGTTGGCCAGCCGATTGTGTCTAATACTCGACCAATACGAGTGCCAGTATCTTCACCTGCTACTGCACCTGTAACTGTGGTTACTAGGGCATTAGTAAGTAAGCGCATGGCATCTACAGCTGTGATGGTTGTATAAACCACATCACCTACATATTTAGGAGTAGTGGTGTTATATCCTGTAATGAACCCTGAAAATAGCGGGTAAGTTACTCCCAAGTAAGTTGCGCTTATCTGAACTTTACGCATTGGACTTAGCAAGCCATAATAAGGACTAGCCGTATTTTGTGGGTTGAAATCACCATTTTGATCTACAATCCGCATTGATAGATTACCTGATTGAAATTGATCTGCAGAAGCATTGCGACCGCGTTGAGTAGTAATGGTATCTACTTGGTTAGACACATCAACAATTACAGCTGCTGAATCAGCCAGGATATTTGTGCCTAAAATGCCTGACCCAATAATAAATGCCTGACCGAAAGATGCTCCGGTAGAAAAGTTGATTATTGCTTTGACTGTTGGTACTGCCATTAGAACCCTTGGCCAGCAGGTACTGTTGAGTATCCATTCTTGCTAATGATCAACAAACTCTCTTGAACTACTTTAGTCATATTAGAAGCATCTACCATATTGGAAGCATCAACATTGACGGTTATATTTGCCGGTGCAGATGCACCAGATCCACCTGGAGTAAATCCAAGGGCTAATCCCAATCCCATAGCTTCTGGACTAGAGCCAAAACTAGGATTGTTTAATGCTACATTTGCTAGATTTCTAATATCAGGGAATCCACCAGTACCAGTAATTGTACTACCAGACATTTGAGATGGGCTTACGCCAAGGCCTAATAACACCTTTTGACCTGCAGTTAAAATATTTATAGCAGCTGTATCCATGGCTTTAGCCAACTCAACAGTTGAATTTGTGACTTGTAGATCTGCTAAATATTTATCGGCCATTGCAGCATTACCATCAAGGATGGCTAATTTCTCAGCTAGGCGTAACTTTGTTTCTTCGTCTGTGGCTTGATTAAGGGCAGCCATTAAACTGATACGCTCTAAATCGTATTTGTCTTTTAATTTCTTTAGGTCAGCCTCGGCTTTTAATGTAGTAATTAAAGCCTTGCGTGCTTTTAATTCTTGTAATTTGGCTAATTCAACACCAGCATTAGCACCAAGTGAATACTGAAAATTAGATGAAGGAGCGTTGAAATCAGCACTTGCGCTAGCACCTAATTTTGCTAATAAACCTATCAGAGAAGTATTGGCTACAAATCCTAATAATTTGGTTAATCCAGAATTTTGAGCAATGCTAGTTAATTTGCCTAACATAACCCCTAAACCAGTAATAACATTGCCAATAGAAGTGCCAAAATTTTCCATGGCAGTAGTTGCAGCTTCTAAGTTTTTATCTTTACCTATTGCGCTTAAAGCGTTTAATATGCCTTTACCGATAGCCTCAGATGCGTTTGCAGATGCAACTCTAAATTGATCCATTTTGCCTGCATAAGTACCTAATCTTGCCTGAGCCTGTCCAGAAAATTTGTTTTGCAATTCATCCATGATTTTGTTCATGTCACCACTAGCAAGTGTGGCTTTATCTAATCCTGCGCCTAATCTTGATAATGCCGTAGTTTGTCCGGAGAATCCTTTGGCCAATGCCATGCTGACTTCTTCAACGGATTTACCTGTGCCTGCTGATATATCTAATGCTAGGGCTAAGGCTTTCTGGCTCTTAGTTAAAGATCCACTAGCTGTAAGCAAGGTTTGGAATGCTGGGCGTAATTGATCATCTAATACGCCAGTCATTTTTTGTAAATTGGCTATGTAGTATTCGATATCTGGTGATGAAAATGCATAACCAGTATTCTTTAACTGTTGTTCCAATGACTTGGCGGCAGCTTCATCTTTAGTAAAAGCATCAACGGCTTTTTTGCCATATTGAACCAGGGCTGCAGTACCAAGGCTTATGCCTAGAGTTCGACCAAGGCTTTTAACGCTTTTTTCAAATGCAGTTAATTGTTTTTGACCTTTGGTAAGAGCTTTACCATTCCAGGTTGCAATCGCACCTACATAAATGTTAGCCATTATGCTGCCTTCTTGTTTTTAATATAAGTCATTTTAGTAAAATCTACAGTTGTATCATCTATGGCTTTTAATATAGCTTCATATACTTTAGGACTGTCTTGCGCCCACGCTTTGTAAATCAAACGGCCTTTAGTTTTACGACTACCACCCCTAACGCCTTTGAATTTAGGCTGTGAGGTTACTGGCTCTAATGCTTCAATAAATTGTTGGCTAGCAAAAGGATTATTAGAGTTATAAGCTGTTAATGCTTTACTCTTTCCAGATTTCTTGCTGTATGTGCCACCCTCGCCATAAGATGTTCTAAATTCAAATGGGGCTCTACCTTGCGGATTCAATCTTCCTGCAGTTTCATAAATAGATCCAGGTCGGCTAACATTGTAAACATAATTGCTTACCTTAAAACCATTTTTCATGGTTTTGTTTTCTCCTGGGTTATATCCAATGCCGTCACGGGCATCGCTAGCATCATATTTAGGAAATGGTTTATATGTAATTGCAGATGATATTGGTTTAACCCATCCTGATAAAACACTTGAATTGCCAGGCACAAATCCTTTGGCTTTCAAAGCAACGCCACGCATTAAAGGATCAATGGCTGTTCTAATTTTTATTCTCATATTTTCATCAATAAATTTCAGGCCATTTAGGACATCATTAACGCCTACGACTTCTACTGGCATTTTTAATCTCCTTTGTTCGATCCTGTAAGACTTGGACTATTGCCCGGATCATGTCCGAGTCCATGTCTATAAATTCCCTAGGCGCGATACCTGTTTCTACAGATAACTGAGCGATCGTGTAAAGAAAACTATCGCGCCTTATTAGTTTTTTGCGTCATCCAATACTTCAACAGTATCCAAGGTCTCAATAAATTCAAGACCAAAGGTGGTTACAGTTACATTGGCTCTACGCAAACATTCCCAGGCTAACCAGAATATTTCTGATTGGCGTTCATGCTCGCGTAGAACCTTTGAGATTCCTGCGCCATATTTAATTTCGAAAGCGTATTCAACCCCCGGAGTAATCTTATGTTCAGATACTTCTCCGTTAGCCCTTGTGATCTTTAGCTTTGCCATTATTGCCCCTTAGAATGTTCCAGATGTAGTTTGTACAACTGTTGAGTTACATGTGAATGTAATGCTCTGAGTTGAGATGTCTCCAACCGCACCATTTAATGGTGTTAGGTTATTGACAATAATGCTAACAGTATAAAGTGGGTTTGTAGCAGATACTGCTGTTCCCTTTACTGGAATCAACACAGCTGTAACAGTTGTGCCGTAAGCAGCTTGTAGGGTTGCTGCAACATTTGCTGCTGCGAAATCGTTTAGGAAATCTAAAGTCAGGGTTGCTGCTTCTAGACCCTTTGCAAATTTATGTGCGGTATCTCCAAGTGCAGTTACTTCCAATTCATCGAAAGCCTGGTTGAGTGATACTGATGTAATGTGGTCAGATAGATCGACTGAGTTGATCTTTACGCCAACATTATTTTGTAGAAATATGGCCATTGTTATTCCTTCTCTATTGTAGGTGCTTGTACTGCTGGCTTTGGATCTTTAATCTGACCTATCTTGATTAAAAACGCCAAATTCTCTGCGGTTGTATCTTGTGCCATGGTTTAACTCCAACTCGTTAGTATGTCGAAACTGAGATCGCAACTTAATAGATCTCCTGATGGTAATGATAATACAGATGGTGCTGAAAAGGCTGGAGCGTTATAAACCAGCCCAGATGTTGATAACATTGTATAAACAGCAATCATAAAATCTTCTAGATTTACTAGGTTGCCTTGGTTATCAAACATGGGTGCAAATAAAGTAATTTTGAAATGTGCAGTAGGGCTAATAGTTAAATTTGAATTATCGTTAGTTGTCAAATAAGGATCGTTTGGAGAAATCACTATTGAATTTGCCAACGGAGCAGCTGGTGGGTAACTAAAAACTGACCATACGCCCGGATTATCTAGGGCAGTTGCAATCGTTGATCTAAGAGTAGTGATTGCTACTGTCATTAGCCGACCATTGATCTTGGGCCAGTGTAAGGGGCTATAAGACCCTGCACACGGCTTATTAGACTACGACCCATCTTGTATGGACTTGGTTGGAAATCAACGGCAGATCCACCGGTAGCTGGAGTCTGCCGAGCCTGCCAGATGTCTACCGCTAGCATCATGGCCGCCTCACGAACAGCTGGAGTAGTTGCGTATGAAGTTTGTTTTGTATCTACACCAGCCGCTTTGCCGTATGGAACAATAAGATGATAGGGATCATCAGCAGCCGTAACAGCAAACTGAATAAGACTATAGCCACGAGGAAAATTAAAATTATTCCAAGGAAAAAAAGTGAAATAAGGAAAAGTAGTAGAGCCAACGCTCCAAGGAAAAGTTGAAGTAATAGTTCGCGTGCCGTTGTAAGTAGATCCACAATTAGTAATGGTAACACTCTGACCGGCTGCATATGAGCCAGGAGTTGATAAAATTAAGGTCGCCACATTTGAAGCCAAGGCAGCCGCTACTACTGGTACTGAATCAAACCATAAATAAGAATTAAGTAAATCCTCAGCAGCTTGACAGCACTCTTCAACTACGGAATCTGTGTATAAAGTTCCGATACCTAAATTAGTGCGTAACTGTTGCTGAGTTACATATGTGGCTGCCATGGTTGCCTTCTTTCAAACTACCCCGGATGAAGGGCTACTCACCCGGGGTAGATCTAGTTAATTAAGCTGATTTAACGAACTTGCGGATACCAGCAGCTTGCTTGGTTACATAAGAACCATAGCCGTAGATTGCTAGTTGAACCTGCATGTTTGAAACGATATTCACTGAGAAGTATGAAGTTGGTGATGAGTACCAAGTTGCCGCTTCTGGTGCAACGATGAATGCGCAGTTAGATGCAACTGAAGATACAGCGTTGTTATCAACATAAAGATCAAGACCAAGAACATTTCCACGAATGGAAGTTGGGGCAGCATTTCCTGCTGCGTTCATTGGTTGTGATGCGTTGTAAATTGGGCGACCTGTTGAATCAGTTGCACCAATCAATGTTCCCCATAGACCTGTTCCTGCAACTAGGTTACGAGCGAAATATGAAGTGCCTGAGTAGACCAAAGGTGCTTCTGTTCCGATGTAAGAAATAATTCCTGCAGATGTTCCTGCTACTGCAGTTGCTGCAGTTCCGTCTGCAATAAATCCAGCGATTACAGCTGCATCGATTGCCTTTAGGTATGCGCGTTGCATTTGAATTGTTAGCTCATCGTAGAAAATTGGGTCAGAACGCTCTAATAGCTCCAGCGTTACTGTGTTTTGGCCAGCGTACTTGGATACAGTTCCAGTGATGTAATCCGTTACCATACCTGTGTTTGATGGTGTGCCTGATTCAGCAGTTGAAGCTACTGTAGGTGCAGTTCCTCCACCATTTGTATCAAGTGATGGAATTGAGAATGACATACCAGATGTTGGTAGTGTTCCCTTTGAAATTGCATCGATTGCTGGAGTGCCGAAGTTTGTGTTAGACACGAACTCGCGTAGGTACTGTACTGGGTTGAATGCAGGGTTAGTAGTACCGATTGAGTCTACTGCTGCTTGTACAACCATTGGATCCTCAGATGCTGCGATCCATAGTTTTGATTCTTCGCTGCCTAGGGCTGCTTTGATCTTGTGCTCTGTGTAGCGACCCATAGATGTAATTCCATGGCGTACAGTTTGTGAGCTGTATGGTGCTGATGCTGCTTTGATAGTTGGGCGTGCTGCTTCTGGAGCTGCAGCAGCTTCAACCTCTGGTGTTGCGGCTACGGGAGTATTATCTTCCACGATTGCCTCGCTTTCGGTTTGGTTTTCGGTTTGGGTTGCTTCTGCAGTCTCGCTTTCGCTCGCTGCTACCTTGGTAACGATTGCATCCTGAAAAGCAGGACTTTCGACTAAGGAAACTTCTGTTAATTTTGCTGCAGACACATAAAGTGTGCCATCGCGACCTGGCTTAGATGCAGTCACTTCTACACCAACGGACAGACCAGAAATTAGATCTTCACTTGCCATGATCAAATAATCTTGACCTTTTTGGCTAGCACTAATCTTAAACTGACCTCGAATCTCGGTTGATGTCTCTGAGAATGACAAAGCGCGACCGATTGGATCTGTTGCTGAGTGTTGTGCTAATAATTTAATTTTTTTAGGGTCTGCAATACTGATTGATCCTGGTTCAAATACGACTGCTCCGGCAGATGTCATGCCCACTTTGTTAAATGGCACTACAACGCCTGAGATAATTCTACGACCAGCATCGCTGGCTTCAATAGGGCTACTGAAGGTTAATATCAACGCCTGATTCTCCGTTCGGTGATAGATCTTCCATGGCTTGTGCTTGCTGTACTGTAATTAAGCCAAGGTTGAGCATTTTCTCTATTACATCTAATCTTGCCATTGCATCTGCTCTTAAAAATGATTCATCCAATGAGAATCGAACTACTTGACCCCTCGGAGTTAAATCATCCATAGATAGACGATCCTCGATAGCTGTAATAAATGGTTGTAGTGAATAAGCCACAAATTCTTTACGGCCATCAATAATGTTTTGATAAGTCATGCTGTTATTCATATCTGCAGAAATATAATAAGCAGGCACATTACATGCGCGAGCAATTTGAGTTGCAAGGTATTGTGAAGCCTCGTTATACATCATGTCTTTAGGTGAGAATGATGCTGGTTGATATTCCAGAGATGAAGTTAAGTATGCAGTTGAACGATTTTGTCTTGCTTGTTTCCAAGTTGCCAATAATCCTTGAACCTGAGCATCTGGTAGATCTGCTCCGGTATTACGGATGTATCCGGAAGGCATTGGGGTTTGTGCAGCAATAGATGCGGCTGCCTCAATGTCGATTGCTGATTTAATAGTTCTTGCAGCTCTTAAAAGTAATCCTTGATCCATTGCTTGGAATGTAACAAGTGATCCAACACCATCCATTGGTACACGGACTGAATCAACCATGTAATACTCAACTTCGGTATTGTTTTTATTTAATTTCTGTGATACACGATCGTTTTGTACCCATTCAAATCTTGCAGGGCGATTATCATCTGCATAAATTTCAGTAACGCGCCAGTAGGCTGCGCCATACATAAATAGTGAATCGACAGTCCATGCAATAGTTACAGATCGTGGTTGTCTTTTATCTGGTTGATTTACCCAAACTGGACTTACTAATTCTTCACCAGTACTTGTTGAATAAACTTCAAGCGGTACAGCTGAGATAACACCTTTAACTAGATTAAGACATCTTGTAACAGCTGGTACTGACACAGCTGCTTGGCGATCGATTGAATTAACATAATTGTTGTAACCACCAAAATTATTATTACCAAACCAAGTGCCATAAGGCACATCCATAATTGCAGGAGCATATTGAGCTTTTACGGACTTTTTATTATTTGTCAATCCCAAATTAGCCAATATACCCATAGTGGGATATTATAGCATAAAACGGACAATTACAACTATATTATGATATTTGCGACACGTTGAGGTTTTACTAATTCATGTACGACCATTGCAAGTGAAATTGCAGCTGTAACATCACCGGCTGATTTTCTACGGATGATTCTCCATCCTGCATCATTGGTCTTAGCCGCACAATTATTCAAATGTGCGACTAAGTCTGGTTGCCCCGAGTGAACAAGTCGCAGGTTAGCAAGTGAATCCCCAAGATCACTACACGCCTGGTAAAACGACTGTCCAGAGCAATCTTCCACCCTATGACCTGATTGTTCAAGTCTTTGAGCGATAGATTGCGTTGCATATTTATCATACAGGATTTTTGTTGGCCGGTATTTCATCGCCCAATCGTTAATATCGCTAGCCATCTTAATTTCATCAATAGCAACCTCAGATGTCCATAATTGCATTAACCCTGCGCCAATTTTGCCGTCAGGGAGCACCTGCGCTGCAACAAGTGCCCCTGATCGTTTTGTAGGTGCTACATCGAAAGCCAAGACGGTTTGATTTCCGACTGGTAGCACTAAGTCTGATTGACTGCATGATTCAATAGATCCATAAACCCAGGGTGATTGTAGCGAATCTACCCATTGACAAAGCATTTCAGTTCTAGTCGATTCAACCGAGTTTGTGGCAACCGCTTCTTCTAAAGTCTCAGCTGTAATTAAATGACCTAATGCTGGATTAGCCATTGCCCAGGCTTTTTTATCATGGATCTTGCAATGTTGTGGTGCTGAGTACTCATACCAACCAAATGATTTACTTGGATACGATAATGCAGATTCTCTAAGTTCATTTAATACTGTTGAGAAATAGTCGCCAGCATTCGAGCAGGTAAATGTCATTCCACCGGTTGCCCGGGTAGTCGGCCTAGCTGCTTTCCATGCTTCATCTGAAATTTCGCGTAACTCATCAACGAATAGGAAGTCTGCTGTCTTACCGCGAGTGCCGTCTCTTGTAGCTGCAAGGATTTCATATCTTGCACCGCGTTTTGTAGTTATGGATTCTTGGCCGTTGGCATACCGGATCGATCTAATTTGATTAGCCAGGAAATCATTGTCCTCAATTATGTAAGCAACATCCCGAAATGTCTGCAAAGCCATATTTCTATTAGAACTGATACCAATGATCGATTTACTTTCCCAAATGAATAAATGAGCCAGGATAAGCATCCGGGCTAAGTGAGTCTTGCCATTTTGGCGTGCTACAAGCAATGCACATGTTTTGCGAATGAATTCTCCATCTGCATCAATCTTCAGCATGTCATCAAGCACCCATCGCTGATATGGAAGCAACGGCATCCCAATTTTCTCAGCTAGATCGGCAACTTCTTGCGATTTTGTAGCACCTTTAAGCAGGGGCGTGTGAATGCGGGGCTTTAACGCGCCTACAAGGGGCTTTTGTTTTGCCCCTCGTTTGATGGGTATAATTTTCGCTTCAACATCGCTCATATAGGCCTTCTACGGCTTCTCAAAGGGTGAGTCAGGCACGCTTGTGGCCATTTCAGGGAGAGAGGAGTCTGAAAAGAC
>Ga0304730_1001504_pt1 | contig 17406 bp, 13 predicted proteins | sample M_130628_MF_Meta_FD_190474 | JGI IMG/M metagenome (GOLD analysis project Ga0304730, IMG submission 190474) | Freshwater microbial communities from Lake Montjoie, Canada to study carbon cycling - M_130628_MF_MetaG (v2) (version 2) | ecosystem: Environmental > Aquatic > Freshwater > Lake | place...
CTTTGGGCCTGTCATCAGCCTGTCACGGCTGAAGTTCTAGTCTTTTTGGACGCAATGGGTTGGGAACGTGTCACCTCTATGACTGATGTCGCTGCTGTCATTTCGGTCGATGGCGTCTCTAAGACCTTTGGGACCCGCAAGGCTCTGGATGGCGTCTCGATCTGCGTTGCCAAGGGCGAGATGGTCGCCCTGATCGGACCGTCCGGTTCGGGCAAGTCGACCCTGCTGCGCTCGATCACCGGCCTTGCGCCTATTGATGGCGGTTCTGGCACGATCCGGGTCTTTGGCGAGTCTGTGCAGGCCTCGGGCAAGATCAGCGATCGGGTACGGTCTGTGCGCAGCCGCATCGGCTTTGTCTTTCAACAGTTCAATCTGGTCGGGCGTTTAAGCCTCTTCACCAATGTCGCGCTGGGGGCTCTGGGACGCCTTGGCTTTTGGCGCGGTCTTTTGGGGCTTTGGCCTGCGGCGGAGAAGCGCTTGGTGATGGTCAGTCTGGCCCGCGTGGGGGTGGCTGACTATGCGGCTCAGCGCGCCAATACCCTGTCTGGCGGCCAGCAGCAGCGCGCCGCCATTGCCCGGGCTATGGTTCAAGGCGCAGAGGTGGTTCTTGCTGATGAGCCGGTGGCCTCGCTCGATCCGGTCTCGGCCCGCAAGGTCATGGACCTGTTACAGGATCTGAACCGCAAGGATGGTCTGACGGTCGTGGTCACCCTGCACCAGGTCGACTATGCCATGCGCTATTGCCAGCGGGTTGTAGCCCTGAAGGCGGGGCAAGTGATCTATGACGGCCCGGTCGCCGGTCTTGACCGCGCCACCCTCGTTCAAATCTATGGCCCTGAATTCGAAGATGCGTTCTGGGAAGGAGCTCCCCAATGAAGTGCTTGACCCTCCTGCGTGCGGCCCTGGCAGCCGCGCTTTTGGTAACCACCCCTTCGCTGGTGCAGGCTCAGGCCAAGGCCCCGGTCAAGACTGTCAACTTCTCGATCCTGGCGACGGAAAGCTCGACCAGCCTGCAGTCCTTCTGGGCACCGATCATTGCCGATATGGAAAAGCAGACCGGCTATAAGATCAAACCCTTCTATGGCTCCAACTATACGGCCCTGATCGAGGCCATGCGCTTCAAGCAGACCGATCTGGGCTGGTTCTCCAACCAGTCAGGCCTTGAGGCCGTGCGCCGTTCGGGCGGTGAAGTCTTTGTGCGCACCTTTGACCCGTCAGGCCGCGACGGCTATCGCTCGCTGATCATTGTGCCTGCTAAGAGCAATCTGACGCTGGAGCAGGTCCTGAAGTGCGACAAGAGCCTGAACTTCGGCATTGGCGATGCCAAGTCGACCTCGGGCACCTTGGCCCCCATGACCTATCTGTTCGCCCCGCGCGGCATTAAGCCGACCGAATGTTTCAAGACCGTCCGCAGCGCCAACCATCAGGCCAACCTCTTTGCCGTTGCGCGGGGCGTTTTGGATGTGGCGACCAACAATTCAACGGCGGTAAACCTGCAAAAGGATCGCGACTCCTCGGTCAATGATGCCATCCGCATCATCTGGACCTCGCCGCCCCTTCCAGAAGACCCCATCGTCTGGCGCAAGGATCTGGACCCGCAGGTTAAGGCGCGCCTTCGCAAGTTCTTTGAGTCCTACGGTCAGGGCACCGGCCCAGAGGCCGCGCGCCAGCGGGCGCTTTTGTCCAAGGTCAGCATTGGCGGCTTCAAGCCTGCCGATAATAGTCACCTCTTGCCCGTGCGCGAGATGGAGGCCACCGAAATCTATCTGGTCGCTAAGGACGACGGCGACGCCGCTAAGATCGCAGCCGCCCAAAAGGTTCTGGCCGGTATTCAGGCCGAGCGTAAGGCCTTGGCGGGACGCAAGCCCAAATGAGTACGGTCGACACGATCCCAGCCCCGCCCAAGCGCAGTCTCAGCGACTGGCTGTTTGACGTCCTGCTCTGGGGCGGACTGTCCATCGTGCTGGTGGTGGGCTTTGCGCCCGCCGAAATGACCAAGTTGCCGCTGATCTTTGCCAATTCCGATAATATGCGTGAGTTCGGCAAGGACTTTTTGAAACCCGACTTTGACCAATGGCCGCTCTATGTCGGGCAGATGTGGCTGACCATCCAGATGGCGCTGTGGGGTACGTTCCTCGCGGTATTTCTTGCAGTCCCCCTTGGCTTGGCTGCAGCAAAGAACATCAGTCCAATATGGATCAGTTTTCCGCTTCGCCGTGTTCTGGACCTTCTAAGGTCGGTTCCCGATTTAGTGGTCGCTACAATCTTTATCGTAGCAGTTGGACTCGGGCCGTTCGCGGGGGTCATGGCTCTGGCGATAAGCACAGCTGGGGTCTTGGGGAAACTTTTCTCGGAAGCCGTGGAAGCTATTGATCGGGGCCCTGTTGAAGGGGTCCGGGCGACGGGCGCAGCGCCCTTACATGAGATTGTTTGGGCGGTAATGCCCCAAGTGGCCCCGCTCTGGACCTCCTATGCGCTCTATCGCTTCGAATCGAGTTCTCGTTCGGCCACGATTTTGGGCCTGATCGGGGCGGGCGGTATTGGTCAGGTTCTGTTCGATAGCCTAAACAGTTTCGAATATAGCCGCGTCAGTGCGATTGGCATTGTCATCGTCGTGGCCGTGTCCCTGATCGACCTGCTCAGCCAAGTGATCCGCTCCCGCCTCCTCTAGATCGTTTTTGAGCGACAAATGGGGCACGGCGTCGGCTTGATGAGAGGCCGAACGCACTTTCCGCTCAGCCCTCTGCTCTAAATGATACCGATCGCCGCCATTGCCATTCTTGCAGACGATAGCCCTGTATTAAAAAAACGTCACAATTATCATTTAGAGCATCTCCCAGAATGAGCATCCCATTTGGATGGGGCTTCAGAGAAAGGGATTCGCAGTGAAGAATTTTAAGAGCTTGCTCCTCGTCGGCTGTGGCGCACTAGCACTGTCCAGCTGTGGTCCTAGCGATATTGCTTCGCCAGGCAATGGCGGCAACGTCACCATCACCAATACGACCACGACCCCTCCGGTTGTGACGCCAACGCCGACCTCGACGCTGGTTACCCCCGCATCGGGCTGCCCAACCATCGCTGATCCTCAGGGCTTGACGGACGCAGGCACAATCACAGGCCCAACCGGCACGTGGCGCGTTTGTAACCTCCCTTCGCGGATCAACAAGTCGATCACGCTGAGCAAGATCAGCGGCCTGCTCTATCAGCTGCCCGGACGCGTTGACGTCGGCACCGACGGCGGCTTCACCTCGACCGCAGCCGACACCAAGGTTACCCTGACCATCGAGCCAGGCGTGATTGTCTATGGCGGCACGGGCGTGTCTTGGCTTGCGGTCAACCGCGGCAACAAGATTAGCGCGATCGGCACGGCGGCTCTCCCCATCATCTTCACCAGCCGCGATAACGTGCTTGGCCTGAATACTGAAACCTCCATGGGTCAATGGGGCGGCGTTGTGCTTCTGGGCCGCGCGCGCATCACCGACTGTACGACGGGTTCGGTTGCTGCCGGCACCTGCGAGCGTCAGACCGAAGGCTCGGCTGACCCTGCACTCTTTGGCGGTGCGAACAATGCCGACAGCAGCGGTCAGATGTCCTACGTGCAGATCCGTTATTCGGGTTATGTCTTGGGTGCCGACAAGGAACTCCAGGCTCTGACCACCGAAGGCACCGGCAGCGGCACGGTCTTGAACAACATCATGAGCTACAACAGCTCTGACGATGGTGCTGAATTCTTCGGCGGTGTTGTCAATATGAAGAACTATGTCTCCGTCGGCGCTGACGATGACAGCCTTGATGCGGACACCGGCATTACCGGCAACTTCCAGAATGTGTTGCTCATCCAGCGTTCCGCTAAGGGCGACGCCCTGATGGAAATCGACAGCAACGGTAACGAGGCCGATACGCCCCGTTCGACGCTGAAGATTTCGAACCTGACCGGCATTCAGCCAGAGCTGAGCACCGACAACGAGGCGAACGACCAAGCCGCTATCTTGGTTCGCGGCAACTCGGACGTGACCTTGGCAAACGCGGTTATCTCGACCCCAAAGAACGAATGCCTTCGCATGAACGGTTCGGGCACCACGCCTGCGACCTTCGTTGCCAAGTCTGTCGTCATGCAGTGTAACGCCACGAAGTATATCGGAACCGGCTCCTATACCGCTGCTGCGGTCAGCACCGCCTTCGGTTCGGGTGCCAACAACAACAACGATAGCTTCACCACCACGCTCGCCAGCCTGTTCATCAACGGCGCGAACGAGCTCGGTGTTGCGACCTTCGACGCAACGACCCTGGCCAGCTTCTTCAGCGCTGTGACCTCGATCGGTGCAGTGAAGAACACGGCTGACAACTGGACCACGAGCTGGACCTGCAACAGCGCCACTGCCGATTTCGGCACGGGCAACAGCGGTCTGTGCTCGTCAATTCCGACCAAATAATCACGTCAGGTACTTAGGGTGAGGGGGCGGCCATATGGCGGCCCCCTTTTCTCCATACGAAATTTGCCCAAGGGGATCGAGAATGGATACGCGTCGGCTTGCCTCACTATTGCTGGTCTCCACTGCTATTGCGATGCCGATGCTGGCCAATGCTCAGGAGGCTCCTGCTGCAGCGACCGATCAGCCCGCCGCTGCCGTCTCAGAGCCCGCACCACAAGAATCCGAAGTCTCTATCCCTGGTGAAGTTGGCGAAATTGTTATTACGGGACGTCGCGATAGCAGCATTGTTCGCACCGCACCGCAGGTCGTCTCTGTTCTAACCGCCGTCGAAATCGCCCGGACCGGTGAAGGTAATATCGCCGGTGCCCTAAGCCACGTCTCTGGCCTCAGCCTGGTTGGCAGTGGCTATGTCTATGTTCGCGGCCTTGGAGATCGTTACTCGCTCGCCCTGCTCAATGGTTCGCCATTGCCGAGCCCTGAGCCGCTCAAGCGGGTTGTGCCCCTTGATCTGTTCCCCAGCAGCATTATTGCCTCGTCTTTGGTCCAGAAAAGCTACTCCGCAAATTTCCCCGGTGAATTTGGCGGCGGCGTTATCAACCTGACCACCAAGGCGATCCCGCGCGAGCCCTTCCTCTCGATCGGTTTTGGCGGATCCGCCGATACTGAAACGACGGGCCGTTTAAGTTACACCTACTTTGGTAGTAAATCCGACTGGTCCGGCTTCGATGATGGCAAGCGTGATTTGGCACCGGCCCTGAACGCCTTCATCGCCAGCGGTGAACGGATCAGCTCGGGCAAGGTCAACACGAACATCATCGCACGGCAATTGGTTACCGGCCGCAATGGCGTTGTCCAGAGCGGCTCCGAAACGCCTGCGAACGGATCGGTCAACGTCTCGGGCGGATTGTCGTTTGATCGCGGGGCCTATACCATCGGTCTGATCACGGCAGGTGGGTACAGCAACAAATGGTCGACCCGCGATGCGCTGAACCAAAAATCCTTGCAGTCTGACCTCTCAGCCTTGGAATCTGATTTTCAGCGGGTGACGTCTGACAATCGGATCGTTCTGAACGGTCTTGTCGGGCTGGGTCTAGAGTTTGGCGATAATAAGCTGCGTTGGACCAATCTCTATATTCGTGACACGCTAAAACATACCCGTTTGGGCATTGGAAATCGCAACCAGACCACCGTCGATTTCATGCAGCAGGATACGGCCTGGTACGAACGCGAATTGATCGACAGCCAAGTCGTGGGTGAATTCCATCCCAATGACAATTTGAGCGTTGATGTTCGCGTCGCCTACGCCAATTCAAAGCGAAATGCGCCCTACGAACTGTCGTTGGAATATGTCCGCACCAACGTCAAGGCAGACCCCTACGGCGCCTATTTCGTCAACCGTCTCAACAATGGTAACGGCGGTGACGCGGTAATCAGCTTCTCCGAGCTTGATGAGAAGCTGTGGTCGGGCGGTATCGATGCCACCTACAAGCTCATGGACAAGCTGAGCGGCACAGTCGGCTACGCCTATGCCGACACCCGGCGTATCAGTTCGCGTCGTGACTTCCAGTTCCAGGCCCCGAGCAATTTCCCGCGCGGTGTCGATATGTTCCGCCCCGATCTTCTGCTCGCACCCGCCGTGATTGAGGCCTTTGGTATTGGCTTGGTTGAAACCAATGAAGGGAACCCAGCCTTCCTTGCGACCCTTACGAACCATGCCGGTTACGTAAAGTTTGACTATCAGATGACGGACTCGCTGCAGCTCAATGCCGGCATCCGTTACGAGACCGCCAAGGAAGACGTCGCGCCGATCAAGGTCTTTAAGACCGCAGGCGCGTCACTGGCCGGGACCCAACTTGAGGAAAGCTATTGGCTGCCAGCGGCCACGGTGACTTGGCAGTTGGCCTCGGACATGCAGCTTCGTGCCAACCTGTCCAAAACCATCGCCCGTCCACAGTTTCGTGAGTTGGTTTATCAGTTCTACTTCGATCCCGATGGCAACCGCATGTATCGCGGCAACCCCTATCTGGTGGACAGTGAGCTGACCAACGCCGAGGCGCGTTACGAATGGTACTTTGACACCGATCAGCGTTTCTCGACGGCGGTCTTCTATAAGAAGATCACCAACCCCATCGAGTCCTTCGTGGCCGGTGATGACTTCACCACCAGCTATGCCAATGCCCCCGAAGCCAACCTCATGGGTGTTGAGTTCGACGCTCAGAAATATTTCGACCTTTCCGGCCTTGGGGGTGACTTCTGGGCGGCCCGTCGTTTTGTCCTGAACGGCAACTACACCTACACAATGTCGGAACTGAAGGTCGCTAAGAACGATAGGATCTCCGTCTTTGCCTCTTCATCGAAGAACGCCACCGACTTCTTTAAGGATGGCGCACAGATGACCGGTCAGTCGGATCATATTTTCAACGTCCAGCTGGGACTTGAGGATCGTGATGCCCTGTCGCAGCAGACCTTGATGCTGAACTATGCCAGCAAGCGGGTGTCGAGCCGTGGTTTGGTCAATTCGGGTCAGCCTGACATCTATGCCTATCCTGGCTTCACGGTGGACTTTGTTGCCCGTCAAGGCGTCGCTGTTGCGGGCCGTGATGTGGAGCTAAAGTTTGAAGCGCGCAACTTGACTGGCCGTAACAACGAAGAATATCAGTCGGTCGGGTCTCATCGGGTTGATATCAACACCTATAAGCTCGGCACGGTCATCTCGCTGTCTGCGCAGATGAAGTTCTAAGCGCTAAACGGTCATTAGCCCGCGCTCGGTATCGACCGAGCGCGGGTGTTTGACGGGGGTGAAGGACGGTATAGCGCTCGTACAGGGCTATGACAGTGGCTTGGAATTTAATCCGCATACTGTCATAGAACTGACTTGAAGCTGAGCTAATAGCGCCCTGTAGGTGCTGTATGCGCCCCACCGAAAGCTGCAGTCATGCGCAACCTTGAATCCACCCCAAAGCGCCGTTCGAGAGACTTTCGCACGCATGGCGCTGTCGTCGGTGCCTTGGCTGGCCTCGCCTTCATGTCGTCCGCAGTCAGCGCTCAGGCCGATGTCATGGAGCTGGGGGTCAATGGCTTCGTCTGGGTGGCGGGAGCCCCTAAGTCAGCCCAGTCAGATCGTGTAGAGGTCGGTCCACGCTCCGAGCAGGGATTGACCCATGTTTCGGACTCGGCGGGTCCGGCGGCATGGCGGGCTCAGGTCGCGATTCTGGCGCAAAAATATGATATCAGCCCCGCTCTTTTAGAGGCCGTGGTTTGGCAAGAGAGCCGGTGGCATAGCGAGGCGAGGTCCAGCAAGGGCGCCCACGGACTGGCGCAGCTGATGCCGGGAACGGCTCGTGAGATGGGCGTTGATATTGCCAATCCGTTATCGAACCTCGAAGGCGGCGCCCGCTATTTAAAGATCCAGTTGGACCGGTTCGATGGCGACATCGAAAGGGCCTTGGCCGCCTATAATGCCGGGCCGAGCCGTGTGCTTAGCGCAGGGGGCATTCCCCAAATCCCAGAGACGAAAGCCTATGTTTCTGCAATAATGTCGAGACTTGCTGAATCCGTACGGAGGTCGCCAAAATGAAAAAATCTCACTTTTTAGGGCTCGTTGCATCCATCGTATCCCTGCCCCTGTCGGCCCATGCTCAGGTCACGACCAACCCTCAGGGGTCGGGTCCGATCGTCGCTGCGCTCAACTGGATCCAAGGCACATTGATGGGCAGTGTCGCAACTGCGATCGCCGTCATGGCTGTGGCCACGGTCGGCTTGATGATGCTGACGGGGCGGATGAACTGGCGTTTTGGCGCGACCGTCATCTTGGGTTGCTTCATCCTGTTCGGCGCCGGAGCCATCGTGTCCGGGATCAGATCCGCCGCGGCCCTTGGTTAACCGCCGATGGATCTCATCCGTTTTCCAGTGCACCGAGCCCTCGCCCGTCCACAGATGTTTGCGGGCGTGACCTATAGCTATTTCATTATCAATGCGGCTGTGACGACTGAGGTCTTTCTGATCACAAAGAGCTTCCTCGCCCTTCCGGTCGCGGTGTTGCTGCATATTATTGGCTATCTTGCCTGCCTGCGGGAACCTCGAATTTTCGACCTTTGGCTGACCAAGGTGAGCCGTTGCCCACGGATTTCAAACTGGCGGCGCTGGCGCTGCAACAGCTACGGAACTTGAGGAGCGACCTTGGTGGGCATGTTGGGCACTATGGGGCGTAGGAGCCGTGAGGCTCTAGCCGGGGACCGGTTGCCCTATGCGAAGCTCCTCGATGAGCATGTGGTGCTATTGCGCGATGGCTCGGTCATGATGACCCTGTTGGTGCCCGGCATCAGCTTTGAGACGGCCGATAGTGCCGAGTTGAACGCCTTGGCGGCAACCCGAGAGCTCATGCTGCGCAGCACTCTGGACGCCCGCTTCGTTCTCTATCACCACGTCATCCGCCGCCGCGTTCAGACAGAATTACGCGGCAAGTTTGCCGATCCCTTGGCGGCCCATATTGACCAGTGCTGGGATGATAAGCTTTCCAGCGGTGCCCTGTTCGTCAATGATCAGTTCGTAACCCTGCTGCGGCGCCCGGCTCGCGGGAAGACCGGTTGGGTCGAACGGGTCGCGCGCCAAATCACCCGCTCGCAAGATCGCTCCGAAGGCCCGCAGGCGAACCCGCAGGACATTCGCGATTTGCGGGCGGCGGCCAATGCTATGGTCACGACCTTGGGCGCCTATGGGGCCCGTCCCCTAAGCAACTATCAGGGTAAGTCCGGGGCCTGTTCGGAAATATTGGAGTTTCTCTCCGCCCTCTATAATGGGGAGATGAAACCGGTTCGGCGGCCGTTCGAAGGCACCATGATCGCTGATATGCTGCCCTATAAGCGGGTCAGTTTTGGCGCGGACGCCTTGGAACTGAAGGGCGCTGGAAGCAGTAGCTTTGCGGCCTTGGTGTCCCTGAAAGACTATCCCGATACGACCTCGCCGGGCCTGACCGATTCTCTGCTGAGAATTCCCTGTGAAATGGTGCTCACAGAAAGCTACGCCCCCTCTGATCGTCAGGTGTCACGCGAACGGATTGACTTGGCCGTGCGCCGACTGCGGTCAGCCGATGAAGAGGCCATGGCTGAGCGGGCAGAACTTCATGCGGCCCGTGATGCGCTGGGATTGGGCGCGGTTGGATTTGGCGACCATCATCTGTCCGTCCTGGTGCGCTCTGATTCCCTTGAGACCTTAGACGCACTGACGGCAGCCTGCGCGGCGGCGCTCGGTGATGCGGGCGCTGTTGCGGTCCGCGAGGATATAAACCTTGAGCCCGGATTTTGGGGGCAGATGCCGGGCAATGAATCGCTGATTGTACGGCGCTCATTGATCTCATCAGGCAATATGGCCTGCTTTGGATCGCTCCACGGGTTTGCGTTGGGCCAAGCCGAGGGGAACCACTGGGGTGATCCTGTGGCGGTCCTAGAGACCACCAGTGCGACGCCGTTTTTCTTTAACTTCCACAATGGCGATCTGGGTAACTTCACGGTCATTGGCCCGTCCGGTTCCGGCAAGACCGTGGTCATGAATTTTCTCGCCGCTCAGGCCCAACGGTTTGAGCCACGCACCGTCCTGTTCGACAAGGACCGGGGCGCGGAAGTGTTTATTCGCGGCATCGGCGGGCGCTATAGCCGGATCTCTGCAGGTGAGCCGACGGGGTTTAATCCTCTGGCCCTTCCCGACAGCCCGACCAACCGCGCCTTTCAACGCGACTGGTTAGCGGTTCTGCTTGATGCGGATGGCCCCGAAGAGTTGGCGACCATCGCGGCGGCGGTTGATGCGGCCTATGCCAATGATCCCAAACTGCGCCGCCTATCCCATTTTCGCGAATTGCTGGCCGGTTCGCGCAGGCCGCAACCGGGCGATCTCGCCTCTCGGCTGACCGCATGGGTCGGCGAGGGGGAATATGGCTGGCTGTTCGACAATAATGATGACCTGCTCGACCTATCAGCTAAGACCCTTGGTTTTGATATGACGAGCCTGCTTGAGACGCCGCGCCTACGCACGCCGGTGATGATGTATCTGTTCCATCGCATCGAGGAACGGTTAGATGGTCACCCGACCCTGATCCTGATCGATGAGGGCTGGAAGGCCTTGGATGACGAGGTCTTTGCCGCCCGCATTCGCGATTGGCTCAAGACCCTGCGCAAGCGCAATGCCCTTGTGGGTTTTGCGACCCAATCGGCCCGTGACGCGCTCGATAGCCGTATATCAACGGCGTTGGTTGAGCAGACGGCAACCATGATCTTCATGCCCAATGCCAGAGCGCGGGAAGAAGACTATTGCGAGGGATTTGGTCTCACCCAGCATGAGCTTGAGATCATCCGCAATCTGCCCGCCCACAGCCGTTGCTTTTTGGTGCGTCAGCCCGATGCCTCTGTTGTGGTTCGGCTAGACCTGTCCTCGATGCCCGAGCTGCTCACTGTCCTTTCCGGGCGGGAAACAACCGTCAGGCAGTTGGATCAGCTTAGAAAGAAGGTCGGCGACGCGCCAGAGGCTTGGTATGAGGCCCTCACTGGACATCCTTGGCCGGGCGAAGCTGGCCAGCGCGCTGTGCGTTCAGAGGCGAGCCGATGAGCCAGTGCAAGGCCGTTCTGGACGCCGCATCGACGGGGGTTGCACCGGCTCTTCGGGCCGTAGACTGCATGAGCGCCGAGGTGACTTCGGCGGCCTTCACCAATCTGTTCGGTTCTAACGGTGCGCTGGCGCCTGTACTGACACTGCTCCTAACCCTTTATATCGCGCTCTTTGCCATTGCCCTGCTGACCGGTCGTTCCAAGATTGGGATCAGCACCCTTACGCCTCGCATGGTCACCTTGGGCGTTGTCTTGACGTTCGCGACCAGTTGGGCGGCCTATCAGGGTGTGGTCTGGAACCTTGCCGTTGGCGCCCCCGATCAGATCGCCGGAGCCCTGTTAGGGGTTCGTGGTTCTGCCACCGAGATCTTTGCTGACAAGATTGATATACTTTTCAACGTCATTGCCGAGACCGCGCAAACGGTCGGCGGACCAGGCGCACGACCCACGCTGCAGGGGGCCTTCACGCCGGTCAATCTGATGTGGCTGGCCGGTATGTTCTTGATGCTGGGCACGGTCGGTATCCTCGTGACAGCGCGGATCGCCTTGGCGGTGCTGCTGGCTGTGGGGCCGGTCTTTGTCACCTTCATCCTGTTTAACGGAACAAGAGGTCTTTTTGCCGGATGGCTGAGGGGCGTGGTCCTGACGGCCATAACCCCTCTCTTTGCGGTGCTCGGTGGTGGATTAATGATCGAGTTGGCAACACCGATCGTGGTTGCCCTTCGTCAAAGTGAGGTTCTTGATCCTAAGGCGGCCATGGCACTGCTGATCTTCTCCATCGTCCATTGTGCGCTCATGGCGCTGGGCATTCGTGTTGCGTCAGCGATGGTTTCCGGATGGCAGGTCTTTGGAACGGCCACCCCGCTCAGCGGCGATCAGGCGAGCGGTTTAATGACCGACCAATCTGTCCTTGGAGCCAATAACGCCTATGGGGCTTCGACAGCGGCGGCACTGTCGCGTAGCCAGAGTTTGACGGCCAGTGTGATCGCCGCCAATGCCGTCGGCGGATCCGGTGCGGCGGCGAGTTTAACCACAGCAACGACACGAAACATCGTCAATACGATCACAGGGACAGGTTCCGCGATCGGCTCGGGAGCACCAGCCAGATCGCGTGGAATCGGTAGTCGGTTTGCCAGCCGCCCCCCTGTCTCTCGGGAGCTCCTAAGATGAAACTGTTTCTCGCGCTGCTGGCCGCAACCCTGTCCCTGACACTTGGCGCCGCAGCCATGGCGAAGGATGCTCGGCTTTCCTCGCGCCCGTATAATCCCGATGAGATTGTGGTGTTGCCGGGCCGTGTCGGTGTTCAAGCGACCATCATATTTGGTGATGACGAGCACATTGAAAATGTCGCCATCGGCGATTCAAACAGCTGGCAGGTGACGCCAAACAAGCGCGCGAACCTGCTGTTCGTAAAGCCGCTGTCTGCCCAAGCCCAGACAAATCTAACGGTTGTGACCGACCGCTATACCTATCTGTTTGACCTGGTTGCCGGTTCTGGCGTGCCCCATTACGTCTTGCGCTTTACCTATCCTGATACAGGCAAGGCCAAGACGGCAGCGATCGGGGCGATGACGGCCGAGGAGGCCGAGGCGGCGAAAAATCCAAATGCCGTCAAGGGCGGACAGCCCCCTTCGGCCTTAAACTTCGCTTGGGCAAGTAAGGGCAGCGCTCGGGTCTTGCCGACTCGCATCTATGACGATGGCGTCTCAACCTATCTCAGTTGGGCTAAGGGCCGTCCGGTGCCTGCCATCTTGCTTCGCGATGACAAGGGCGCTGAGGGCGCAACCAACTATGCGGTGCGCGGGGACTTGATCGTTCTAGATAGCGTACCAAAGGTGATTGTCTTGCGGGCGGGTATCGATGTGGCAACCTTGAAGTATCAAGGCCCTGTCCAGTCTGACCCCGGGTCGGCTGTTCCAAATCCGCAACCGGCGACAGCGCCACCGATAGTCGATAGGGGGCAATGACCATGTCTGGACCCTCCTCCCCAAACCCTCGATTGACCTCCGCAGAGGATACAGATCCGCGTTCGGCCCTGGGATCGAATGCGGCCGATCTCGCGACCCGATCGGTCTTGCCCCTCGTTGCCCACAAGGCTTCGGCCTCTGACGGACTTGGGTTGATATTGGGTATAGCTGCAATTGGGATTCTCGGGGTTGTGACCTTTCTGGGGGTCAATGGTGGCCGTCAAAAGCCAGCGCCCGAGCCGGCCGCGCCTGTGCAAGCCGTTGCTCAGGCTCCTGTGGTGCAACCGGTAGAGCAGGCCCCGCCTGTGCCGGTAGAAGCCATCACCCCGCCGCCCGCGCCATTGCCGGTGCCTGCGCCAGCGCCGATTGGCATTGCCGGGCCTGCGGCAAACCCCTTTTCTACGCCAACGGTTCTGTTCGATGCAAGCGCCTTGCCGCCGTCTATTGTGCCGGGCCTGACTCCAGCCACAGCCTCCCCCGGCGGGCCCAATGATGAGTTCGCCGCCCGGGTTGGCGGTGTTGGCGGGGGCAGCGCCATTGCCGCAGCGGGCATAAATCCCAAGGCCACCGTGACTCAGGGCACCTTGATCCCGGCGGTTCTCGAGACGGCGATCGATACGGATGTGCCCGGCTATCTTCGGGCCATTGTCTCCAGCGATGTGCGCAGTTTCGATGGAACAGTCGTCCTCATTCCCCATTCTTCGCGCCTGATCGGCCAGTATAAGAGTGGCATGCAGGCGGGCCAAAAGCGCGCCTATGTCATTTGGACACGGCTGATCCGCCCCGATGGGGTGTCGGTCAATATCGCTTCGCCCGCCGTTGGGTTTGGCGGGGAGACCGGGCTTCCGGGCAAGGTCAATAACCATTTCTTCGAACGGTTCGGCTCAGCGATGCTCCTGTCGGTCATCGGCGGCATCTCCAGTTCGGGCAGCAACAATGCCACCGTGCTCATCGGCAGCCAGGCCCAATCGGCCGCCGCCGCCGCCGTTGGTCAGTCCGGTCAGATTGGTCCGACCATTCGCGTGCGCCAAGGCGAGCCCATTCGCGTCTTTACCGCGCGGGACCTCGACTTTTCGAAGGTCACAACCGAATGAGCGACGCTGTTATCCATAATCTTCACGGTGAAGAGGCCGTTCCGCTAATCCCGCGCAGCCTCTATCTGGATGCCTATCTTGCCCCTTTTCAACCCTGGTTGGAAAAGCAGACCGTGACAGAGATCCTCGTCAACCGTCCCGGCGAGCTTTGGATCGAGGATGCCACATGCAAGGGTATGCAGCGTATCGAGGTGCCTAAGGTCGACGACACGCTGTTGCAGCGGTTGTCAGAACAGGTCGCCCGCATCAGCCATCAGGGGATCAACCGCGAAAATCCCCTCCTGTCGGCTACTCTGCCAACCGGTGAACGGATTCAGCTTTGTGGTCCGCCCGCGACCCGCAGCCATTGGGCCTTGGCCATTCGGCGCCATCGGCTCTTAGATATTTCGCTGGAATCCTATGATCCAGGCCCCCTTCAGCCGGTCGTGGACCATCCGCCAATCGATCCGTCCCTTGAGCCTATTCGGTTCTTGAGGGATGCCATTCTTCGCCGCCAAACCATCCTGATTTCGGGCGGGACATCCACGGGCAAGACGACCTTTCTCAATTCAATGTTGCGCGAAATTCCGAGCGAAGAACGCGTTGTCCTTGTCGAAGATACCGCTGAGCTAAAGTTGGCGGGAGCCAACGGCGTGGGCCTAATTGCGGTCAAGGGCGAGACGGGCGAGGCGCGGATATCCACGGACGACCTATTGCAAGCGGCCTTGCGCCTGCGTCCTGACCGGATTGTCTTGGGGGAACTGCGCGGCCGCGAGACGGTCAGTTTCTTGCGCGCGATCAACACCGGCCATCCCGGGTCATTTTCGACCATCCATGCCAATTCGCCGCGCGGGGCATTGGAGCAGATCGCGCTGATGGCCATGCAGACCGGTATCGGCCTGACCCGGCGCGAGACCATTGAATATGCCGCCTCTGTCATTGATGTGGTTGTGCAGCTTGAGCGGCGCGACGGTCGACGCCAAATAGCAGGGCTCGCATCTGCTCGAGATCTTGTTTCGCCATCTTAGCGACCACCACGTCTGGCCCCGCCTCCTAGGGGCCGAACTTGAACTGTCTGTCGGTTATTTCACGCCTCAAGAGGGAAGTCTTAGTGATGAAAAACTATCTCGCCATGGCCGCCGCCGTCGCGATGTTGGCCTCCGCCAACAGTGCCCACGCGGCGCGTGATTATGTCTGGGCCGCCGGGTCCTCGACCGTGTTCCCCTTTTCCACCCGCGTGGCGGAGAACTTCTCGAAAAAGACCGGCCGCAAGGCGCCGAAGGTCGAATCGCTGGGCACCGGCGGCGGCATCAAGCTGTTCTGCTCGGGTTCAGGCGAGGGCTTCCCCGACATAGCCAATGCCTCACGGCCCATGAAGCGCTCGGAATTTGACCAGTGCCAAAAGAAGGGCGTGAAGGACATCATCCAGCTTAAGATTGGCTTTGACGGCATTGCCGTCGCTGTCGACAAGGATGGCAGCAACTACAATCTGACGACCCAAAATCTCTATCAAGGTCTCGCTGCCAACGTTGTGCGTAACGGCCAGTTCGTCAAGAACCCCTATGCCAAGTGGAGCGATGTGGGCGCGGGCTTACCGGCCTCTCGTATTGTGGTCTATGGTCCGCCCCCGACTTCTGGAACCCGCGATGCCTTTATCGAGTTAGCGATCGAAGCGGGCGCCTTGAAGTTCCCAGCGGCGGCGGCCTTGAAGGCCTCGAACGAGCCGCAGTTCAAGGCCAAGGTCGATCCCCTGCGCGAAGATGGCGGATGGATTGATGCCGGCGAGAACGACAATGCCATCATCGGGACCCTGACCAAGACCCCGGGAGCCTTGGGCGTGTTTGGCTATTCGTTCCTGGAAGAAAATGTCGACAAGGTGAAGGGCGCGTCGGTCAATGGTGTTCGTCCCACCGCCAAGAGCATCACGGATGGCACCTATCCCCTGTCTCGCTCGCTCTATATCTACGTCAAGAAGTCCATGGTTGGCGTAACACCGGGCCTGAAGGAATTTGTCAGCGAATATGTGTCTGACGCGGCCACAGGCCGTGGCGGCTATCTGCAGGGTCGTGGCCTGATCATTCTGCCGCCCGCACAGCACGAAGCCAATAAGGCCGCTGTGAAGACTCTTATGCCCATGAAGCGCCCTGCGAGCTAGGGTCAAGTTTGATTGAGACAAACAGAAGCCCGGTTGTGAGAGCAGCCGGGCTTCTTACTTTTATCGGTGGAGGGGGGCTGTCCGGACTGGCCTATTGCGGCGGCTGGGCCTTGCTGCGAAGGCGGGCTAGACGGCGAAGGCGCCGCCAGAAGCGGGCCTTTTCGGGAGCGGGGTAGGGCTCCAGATTGCGGATGAATTCTTCGGTTGAGGCGCGCCAGCTATAGGTCAAGGCAAAGGCGCGAACAGCCTTGCGGTCGAGCTTTAGGCAGTCAAGGCAGGCCGTTTTCATGGCTTCGAGGCTCTCGTCAGCGGCGATGACGCCCGCACCAGAGCCGGGAATGATGTCAATCGGACCGGGGGCCGGAAAGCCCGCGACCGGGGTGCCGCAACCCATGGCCTCGAGAATCACCAGCCCAAAGGTGTCGGTCAGGGACGGGAAGACGAAACAGTCCGCATCAGCGAAATGGGCGGCCAGTTCGTCGCCAAACTTGGCCCCGAGAAAGACTGCGCCGGGATATTTGGCTTCGAGTTCTTCGCGCTGAGGGCCGTCGCCAACAATGACCTTGGTGCCGGGCAGGTCCAGTTCCAAGAAGGTTTCGATGTTCTTTTCCACGGCGATACGGCCGACATTGAGCCAGATCGGACGGGGCAGGTCGCCATAAACGCCCTCGCGGCCATCCATGCCGATCGGACGGAAGAGGTCGGTGTCTACGCCTCTGGTCCAGGGCGAGATATTGTGAAAGCCCCGCGCCAGAAGCTCGTCGCGAAAGGTCGGCGTGGCCACCATCAGGCGCCCAGACGGCTCATGGAACCAGCGCATATAGGCATAGCCTGCGGCCAGAGGCAGAGGCAGGCGGGCGGAGACATATTCTGGGAATTTGGTGTGGTAGCTGGTGGTGAAGGGCAGCTTCCATTCGATACATACCCGCCGCGCGGCCAGACCGATGGGGCCTTCCGTGGCAATATGGATCGCCTCGGGCTCAAAGGACTTGAACCGGTCTTGGATAGGCTCATAGGTCCCGACGGCCAGCTTGATTTCGGGATAGGTCGGCAGAGGGAAGGTCTTGAACTGGTCCGGCGAGATCACATCGACCTGATGGCCCATGGCGCGGCATTCGGCGATGGTGCGCGTCAGCGTCCGCACGACCCCGTTGACCTGAGGCTCCCAAGCATCGGTGGCCA
>Ga0304730_1001511_pt1 | contig 17391 bp, 18 predicted proteins | sample M_130628_MF_Meta_FD_190474 | JGI IMG/M metagenome (GOLD analysis project Ga0304730, IMG submission 190474) | Freshwater microbial communities from Lake Montjoie, Canada to study carbon cycling - M_130628_MF_MetaG (v2) (version 2) | ecosystem: Environmental > Aquatic > Freshwater > Lake | place...
CGTGGGAGTCCAATGTTGAGATTGTGAATACAGATGATTCCGGTCCGAAATAAAAATTAAGATTTGGTGTGTCTGAAATAACACACAATTCTTCTGCGATTTGTTCTGTAAATTCTTTTGGGTTGTCGTTTTTTGCAAAGACAAATAAAATGTATTTGGTTAAGGCGTTCATACGTTATACGTTTAGATTATAAATTATGTTACAAAGATAGTGAAAAATTTAGACTATTTCTATAATATTTTTTAATAAAAAAAATAAAAATAATTTATATATCTAAATCTATATTATTCAAAATAAATTCCAAACGTCTTTTTTCAATGTCACAATATTCAATAGATATTTCCGACCCAATATAATTTCTTTTGGATAAAATACACATTTTAGAGGTTGTTCCACTACCCATAAATGGGTCATAAATGATGTCACCCTCATTTGACCAAGATTCTAAATGTTTTTTTACTAACTCTTCTGGGAATATTGCCGGATGTTCAAACGCCATTTTATCGTTAGTAGAATTTCCTCCACCAACATAAAAATCCCATATATTATAGTCCGGTACCCTATCTTTAACAAAATAATCGTTTTCATTAAATTCACCATCTTTATTTCTTGAGAATTTCTTTTTTCTATAAGTTCTTTTATCATCACATTTATTACTTCTATCTCTTAACCCAATATTTGTTGTTGTTGGTTTACCTTTTGAGAAGACAAACATATATTCAAACATTTGCTGGTATCTAGCACCCGCATTTGGTGGTGGGTTTAATTTTCGGTATATCATTGTGTCGTGAATATTGAATCCAATTTCTTTAAAAAACAACGCCTGTCTAAATGAGGTGCCAGTCTCCGACCCATTTTTAACGGCATCCGAAACAACCCAAACAACAATACCACCTTTTTGAGTAACCCTAAAAAGTTCTTTAGCAATTTCCTCAAAAGGAAATGAATACCCATTATACTCATCTATATTTTTACCAACATTTTTATTGTAAGTCCTTAAATCATCATAAGGTGGTGAAGTAATTGTTAATTTTATAAAATTATCAGACATTTTTTTCATCGTGTCTAAACAACTTTCGTTATAAGTTTTATTTAATTCCATTATTTTTTATTAATTTTAAACTTTTATTATAAATTTCATCCCAATTTAAACATTCAGATATTGCATCATAAGAATGATTTTGGATTCTATCATTTTTCTCTATTAACATAGCAAGTTCAACTATATCAATATCCAAACCTAAATAAGATAAATATTCATTATTTGAATAGTATTTTATTTCAACATTATTTTTAATTTTAATTTTACTTCCACAAGCATTAACCATACCAATACAGACATCCACAACATATTTTTTCCCACACTTATTTGGATTTAAATTATCCGGTAATAAATTAAAAAATTCCTTATATGTTTCATTTAAAAAACAATCGGACATAGATTCTAATGTTTTAGATTCTGATGATGAATTAAAACTTGCGTTATTACCTTTTTGTTGACATAAAGAAATTTCTATCACATCCTTAATTTCATTATAATTAACCGCCATTATATCAAGTTTTTTTAAATCTTGAGGTAATTTAATTAAAGTTCGTTTTTTTTGATTTTCAATTATTAGATTTTCTCGAATAATCGCTTTTATAGTATCTTTAGATGTCTTACCAAAATAACTTGAGTATTTTTCTTTTACCTCGTCACGTAATTGTTCACCATTTAAATTTGATAAATCCATTGACATTAATATTTCTAATATAACACTTGGGTCAGCTCCTTTTTTTGTTGTCATTTTATTAATTATTTTTTTTTAAAAAGGTAGGTGATAAAAAAATACCTATCAACTGATAGGTATTAATTTTATTGGGAAACATAACTAATATTTTCTTCTTTTCTAATTCTCACCACATTATCAGCCCAATTTGTTACTAATGGGTTATGTGTGATAACGAATATTTTCTCAAAGTATTCTTTAATCTTACTAAAAAACTCCGATACCATCTCTAAGTTGTCGTTGGACATCTTTCCAAAAACCTCGTCAAATACAACAACGTTAGCTCTTGGTAATGAACATATCTTACTCAACACCGCTCTTAACGCTAGTGACGCAATTGACCTTTCATATCCGGAACCGGATGCCATTGGTTTCTCAACTTGAGTGTTGTTATCAATCATAAGGAAGTCAACTTCGTTTTTATCATTAATCTTAACCTCTAATCTGAAGTGACAACTATCCTCTAATAATCTTTGAAGTTCACTATTGATAAGTGGCATCATTGTCTTCATTATAAGTTTGGTAACACCATTCTTACCGAAGATTTCCAAATAGATTTTATAGATTCTTTCTCTCTCCGCCTCTTCAGCAATCTTTCTAATTGTTTCCAAGTTAGAAGTTATCTTGGTAGTTAGATTGGTAATCGTAAACTTATTGTTTGAGATACTAGTTTCAATAGTTTTCTTCTCACCCTCAAGTTCATCAATTCTAATCCCCGCTTTAATCAACAACCCATCTGTCTTGTTGTTTTCAATAATCTTATCCTGAACCTCAGAATATCTTTCCAATTTGGTTTTCAACGCATCAATCATCAATTGGAAACGTTCAACACTTAATTCGTATTTTTCTTTGATAAGTTTGTTTTTCTCATACTCATCAAACTCTTTTTTAAGATTAACAAAACTTAACTCTTTGCTGGTTAAATCCTGCATTAACCCCGATAATTCCCCTTTGTGCGTGATAAAACCGGCAAGTTCCCCAATTTTTGCATTGGTAATCGCCGCATTCATCAGTTCAATACCACAGTGTTCACATTTGATTCCACCATCAACCGAACTCTTAAGTTCTTCAATACTTTTAATCTTGGCATTGTTCTCCGCTTGTTTTGTAATCAAGTCCTTAATCTCCTGTTTTACCTCATCGTGTTTATCCTCGTGGTAAAATTCTGATGGTTCAACAACCTTAACACCATCTCTATCTGAAATAGATTTGGCTTTCTGTAGGTCTAACCCATTAATCTCTTCTTGAACTTTGTCCGGAGAAACCGTCACCAATTCATTATCAATGTTGTGTTTGGACTTCAACAACCCATCACGATACTCCTGGCCTTTAAGGATTCTTGATTTAGCATCTTCCAATTGAGTATCTAATGTTAGATTAGTTTCAGTTAGGGTATCAATTGTTTCTTGACTAGTTTGGTTATCCGTTTTAAGTTCTTCAGAGTTATAGATATTAGACAACATTCCTTTGGAGAAGTCACTATAAATTTCTTTGGCAGCTTCTTCTTTTCGTTTAAGAAAATCTAACCCCATAAACCTTGAAAGAACTTGACCCCTCGCCGTAGGTTTGGCATCAATTAGTTCTTCCAAGTTGGTGGCAGTTGTTAGGATGGTCATTAAGAAGTCCTCTTTGGTCCCGATAGATGTTTTAATAAACGCCTCGGTCTCTCTTCGTTGTTCTCCGGTGAAGTTCTGTAAACTACCATCAGACAATCTTTTGTAGAAGTCCAACTCGGTCTTAACCGTCCATTCATTTTTCTTTGATAACTTTCTTTCAATATTTCTCAATATGATATACTCCTCACCATCGATTGTTATCTCACCTTTTACAGCAACTTTGTTTCTTTCTGTAAACCTGTTAAATATCTCCTCTGCTTTGGATGTCTTGGTTGTCTCATTAAAGAATAAGAACATAAGTAAATCCACAGTAAGAACTGTCTTACCCCCAAAGTTAGGAGGGTTTGATTCCACAACTGTAATCCCATCACACTTCTCAAAGTCTATCTTCTGATTCTCACCATAGGATAAAAAGTTTGAGAACTCAATGTTCTTGATATACCATCTCTTAAACGGAGCAGCATCAGTTTGAGTTTGTAACAATTTGTTATCCACAATACTATTAAGTTGGTAGATATCGTCGTAGTGTTCCATATTCCCTTTTGACTCCAAGAATGAACGAACCAACTCTAATTGATAGTTCTCATCCAAAATGTTAAAGGATATGTCTACGGTATGTGTGGTGTCGTCAGCAACCTTTGTCTTAGTAATTACGTTGACGTTGGTTGTGTTGTACTTCTTTTGGAAGTAATGACGAACACTTTTTATCTTTTCTTGTGTAAAGTTTTCAGCATAATCCTCCCATACAATCTGTAGGTAAGGATTATCAAAACTTGTGATATCTAAATCTTTTATCATTATTGCGTAATTAAATTCTATGGAGGGATTAAATAAATCCATTGGTTGAATGTCTAAAAAATGTCTAAGGAATGTCTAAACTGTTTGTGGTATTACAACCTCAGCTTCTGTTACATTCATTTGATTGATATCATCATTAACAATTTCATCAGAAATAATCTCAGCGTTAATATCCATCATCTCACCTTTTTCATTTTGATATTGAGCCTTCAACTCTTCCATTTGTTTTTCAAACATTTCTTGATACTCCGCTTGAGCTTTTTTTCTTAATCCTCTAAGAGAGTTGTTTCTTGTTGCAACTCTTGCTTTGTGTGCCTTTGCACCACCACGTAATTTTGACTTTGGCATAATTTTTTTTATTTAATTGTTATTTCTAATTTCATTTATTTGTTCTTCAGTAATGTCCGGAGCGTTTCTCAATTGTTCCATCTGTTCATCACTAATAACCATTTCAACATTAACCTCTCTTTGAATTTCCTCCAAAATTATTTCCGGTTCATTATCAAGTCGGTCTTTAATCTCACCAGTTAATCTATCAATAATACTTTGACCTAAATTTCTGTCTCTTTCTGAGATTGGTGGGGGTGGTACATCATCGTCATCCTCATTTCTATAATAGTCTAACCAATCCGGTCTCTCTTCAATTTTAATATCACTAACCTTTTCAATCAATTTTTGAATCTCGGTTTTACTACCTTGTAAAATTTTAGACATCTGAACTTTTCTTTCAATATTTCTAAACCTATTGTAATAATCTTGAGTCTTTGCTTCGTGAAAATTAATATCTGTTTTGTTATCTTCTAAGTAATCAATAATATCGATAACCTCTTGACTTTCATCTCTAAATCCCATCATACCAATTAAATTAAAAAAATCATCACATTTAATGATATTTCTTGTCTCAGTTTTATTACTTAGATACTTAATAACTATTTCACCTACATTACGTTTCATATTTTAATTTTTTGATGGTCTATTAACTTCAAACCATTCTACAATCGCATTTATAGCCCATACCGCTCCGGAAGATAAAATCCCATCAAAGAACCAACTAACCCCTAATGGAACATCAAACAATGCGAATGTTGGTGAAAACACGGTTAATGATAAGAACCAACCCCCGTGAAAACTAAAACACATTGGGCAGGTTAATATACCTGAGATGAATCTCCCTATTCTTTTGAAAGGTGCGTGTTGTGAATCCCCCCAATTTTTAAAGAAGTTTCTTACTCCTTGAAATATTGACCCGTAGACCATAATGTTCATAAGCCCGTAGCTTAAAATGAACCAAGTTAAAATGTAAATCATATTATATATTATTTTGTTTATTTATTTTTTCAAGTTCTTCAATCCTTGCGTTCTTCAAAGATAGTTCTTTTCTAAGTTTCTGTAAAGTTTCTTGGAGAAGTTTAACCTTATCATTTACTTGGGTTTCGTCCCCAATTTTATCTATATTTGGGACGGGAACTTCTTTAATTATTTCTTTGATGACCTCAACTTCTTTGATAACTTCAACCGGAACTTCCACCCGTATTTCACGGATTACCTCAATTTCTACCTGTTTTTCACCAACAATATCCGTTTTTCCTGAATCATCACCAAGTAACCCATACTTCTTTATGTTGAACCCTTCAGTATAACATTTGGTAATGAACTTGTTCACATCATCAATATTGTTTAATTTACAATATTCATTGACGCTACTTAATTGACTATGAGTTAATTTAATTTCCACTATTAACCAGTCTTTCTGTTCCATTTATAATATCATCAAATGATTTCATTTTAAATGATAAGAAAGGTTTTGGATTATCCAAATCAACAAATGAATAATCATCTGATTCAAGATTATAGATTCCGAATCCGTGTTTGGTTATTGTCTCACCATAATTCTGTTGGATTGTTGAACCCACCATATACGCTTTCTTTCCACCCGGGATGTTGAAGATTTGTCTTTTATGAATATCACCACATAACACTAAATCACATCCGTTAAACTTATCCGTTTCAAATCCGGTCTCAAACTTATATCCGATGTCAGTCGTTAATCCCTGAACTGGCCCGTGAAACAACCCAATTTTTAATCTACCCGTTTTTTCAATCTCAGGTGGAATGTTATGGTCAAGTAGTGAATACACCACCCAATCAACATTATCATCCTCATACTCACCTCTGTTCTTCAAATAAACAATCTTATCGTTCTTTAATGAATCAATTACAGGTGTTAAGGCATCCAACCTTGATGAGTTGGACTCCAAAAAATCGTGATTACCTATTATAACAATGGTTTTGGCAATTTGAGAACACTCGGTAAGAATCCAAGCAACAAACTCAATAAGTTCAGGTGTCATTTGATTCTTAGAATGAACTAGGTCTCCGGTGAAGACAATCCTATCCGGAGCAATCTCTTTGAATTGTTCCAACATATTGACTAAAATACCACGATATAAATCGTGGTCTTTAAATAATCTTATATGTAAGTCACTAAAGTGAACTAATTTTTTAATCATCTTATTTATCAAATAATTTAAACTCTTCATTTACGTGACCACAATCGTCACATCTGTATGTTGGGAACGGCACAATTGTGTCTTCCGAACTTCCCGTTAACAATTTGTTAACTTTTTTTATCATAACAACTTCTTTGAAGTAGATACTTTTACATTCCTCACATTCAAGTGTAGGTTGTTTTTTTAAATCAATCTTTGGTTGTAATAAATCGTCCATATTCTTTTTTTTATAATTTTAGTTTATTTTTGTTTCTTTGTCAAATACTTTGACATATCCATTTCCAAGATAGTATCTTGAACTGACTTTGGTATTCTAAATTCTTCAAATGTTCCATTATCTTTAACAAGAACAATAATACATCCATATACTTTAATGTTTTCGTATTTAGACCCTTTCAACATCTTTAATAATAACTTACAATAAAATGGTAATTGTGTTGAATAATGTCCAAGAGCGGTATCGTCTAACTTTTCAAAAGGATATTTCATTTTTTTGGTAAAATAACTCGCCTCAAAGTTTTTTGGTTTATTGGTTTTATAATCCGTACAGATTATACCAATCTCAGTTTTATCTTTATTCTCAATTAACCACATTTTATCGGGAGCACCTGTATAACCATACTCATCGTCACCAAGAATTAACTCAGTATCTAATAATAACGCACCACGCTCTTTCATAGTTTCTAAAAAGTTAGTTCCGGCAGACACCATAGAATCACTACGTAATATCTGCTCAAAATTACACTCAAATTCAGGTTGTCTAACTTCCTTATCCAACTCAAACATTTCTAAAGATTTTTTCTCCAATAAAAAGTGAGTTCTACTTCCCACATTTATTGAATAGTCCGCTGCGGCTTTCCATTCATCTAATAATTGTTGTTGGACTTCGGGGTCACCATTCGCTTTCTTTAAAGATATCCCTTCAGAATCAAATTCTGTGTAAAATAACTTCATCACTTTACTCACCGAAGGCCAATCACTTTTTAATTCACCTTTGGAGTTTTTCATCGTGTAGGTATGAGTATCCTCCACAAATGTTAGTTCAAGTTCTTGTCGTCTTTTATCTAAAATATCTAATATTTCAGTTGCAACATTTTTTAATTTATTCATCTATTTCATTGTATAAAAGTAATCACTGATGTCACCCCTTAAATCGGCAACATCGGCATCACCCGTTAATTTTATTATTTTAACCTTACCATATAATCTTCCACCATTTAAGTTGTGATATAATTTAACAGCATCTTGGAAGGCATCACTATCCAAACAAATAACTATATTCCCATTCGCTTTTTCGTATAATGTGTTAAGTAATAAGTCAGACATATGTTTTCCCAACATAGCGATACTATTAGGTAGGAATATCGCATCAAACGCTCCTTCACAAAGATGAATGTCGGCATTCCAATTGATTGTACTTTCAAAAAATATTATCTCGTCCTTTGATGCTTCAGGATTTTTGTATTTTGCCCGACTATTCGGGTCCCAACTTCGGGCAATAAAATAGTTTAACTCATCCTTACTATCATAAGAAGGAATTATTATTCTACCAGAGAACGCACCCTTATCACAGAACCCAATACCATACTTCTCAACAATCTTATCAGTAATTCCTCGTTGGGTTAAGTAATTATAAGCTTGACGACGAACCGGATAAACCAAACTACTATCTTTGAATTTGGTAAATCCTTCAGGTAATCTTAATTTAGTAACTCGTTTCTCTTTTGGTTTGTGATTTTCCGGTTGAAGTAGATTGTAGATTTTTTTCTGTTTCTTATTACCAAAATTATCTATAAGTTTACCAAGAGGACCTTTAGTATTATTCTCATCACCACAACTCCAACATTTATATACGTGTTCAAAGTAGTTAACCTCCATATTTCCCTTATGTTGGTCTTCATCGCATATTGGACAATCAAAAGATATTTGACCTTTTGACTCATAGTGAAGTTTTTCATCACCTAAGATTTCGTGTAGTATCTCTAATAAAATTTCCGCATCATCTGACATAAGTCAAATATACGAATAAAATTATTATTATCAAAACTTTATTAGTTTTTTAATGCCACTATATTTATGATAATAACATTTCATTAAATGACAACGAACATTTTAATTAACAACATATCGGGAGCATCACCATTTAACATTTATTTATGTGACCCATCAAATATAACTTGTATATACATTGATACAATACCTTCGTCATCATTACCTTATGACTTTGTGGTTCCGGTTATTTTGGAAACTCAATCATCATTTAGTTTAAAAGTTGTTGATAGTAATAATTGCGTATTTTATCAAAATTTAACCGTTATCAACACAACACCATATCAATTTCAACCGTCAACATCATTTTATTTTACCGATGAAGTAAATAATGATACTTTTGCTTACGTATACGGCGAATTTACAGGGTATACTTATAATAATACTTCAGTAAATCGTTTGGTTAAATTAAATCAAGATTTAACCGTTGATTATACATTTACCGGTGGTACAGGGTTTAACTCTAACTTATATTCTTTTAATTCAATAACACAACAACCTAACGGTAAATTAATTGTAACAGGTGATTTTACTCAATATAGTGGTGTTTCAGCAAATAGAATTGTTAGACTAAATACCAACGGTTCAATAGATAATACATTCTCATATGGTACCGGATTTGATAATTTGTCTTCAGGGTCTGCAATAGATTCGACAGGTAAAATAGTAATTGTTGGTAGTTTTAGCTCATACAGTGGAACTTCGTCACCAAGAATTATTAGATTAAATACTGACGGAACTATTGATAACACATTTAGTGCTGGTACAGGTTTTAATAATGCAGCAATCGATGTATTAATCAATTCTGACGATACTATGTATGTTACAGGATACTTTAATTCATATAATGGTACCGCAGTGTTACAAGGTATTACTAAATTATTATCCACAGGAGCAATTGACACATCATTTAGTGCAGGTACCGGATTTAATTCCGGAATTTATCAACCAAATGGATTGATGAGAATTTCAGGGGAAACATCATTCTACAGTTTTGGATATTTTACAACTTTTGATGGTGTATCTGAAATTAAAATTGCCAGATTTTTTGGGAATGGTTCTCTTGACACTTCGTTTAATTTTGGTGAGGTTGGGTTTAACGGTGATGTATATTATGGATGTATTATTTGGACGGATAAATTGTTATTAACAGGAGCATTCACTGAATACAATAATATACCATCCAATGGAACAATTATCTTAAATTCAGATAGTACAATTTATCAAACATTCAATAATTTGTATTTAGGTATATTTTTTATTGGTAATAAATTATATGGTCAACAAAGTGGAAGTCTAATTGAATTAATATTAACACACCCATAATCTATAGAAATTAATTAAAATAATATGCCTTGTAGTTCAACATACTGTATAAATAACACCGGATTAGTTGGAGCCGACGACACCTATATTACAGGTGGAACCTATAATGGTTACACTTATTGGTCGGGACAAACTAATGGTTGGGTAATCTTTTATTCAACCGGAACAACTAGTCAGTGGTGTCTATCCGACACTTTTAGTGGAAGTTGTTCATTAGCTGGAAAAACACCTTGTTTTAGTTCTTGCCCTGATTTAAGTAACGCATACCTTAATTCCGGAGTATGTTCAACACCAACTCCAACCCCAACACAAAATTGTAGTGTTTTAGACTTTAATGCAGTATTTGATTGTGAATTTGTTCCAACACCTACACCCACACCAACCGCTAGTATTACCCCAACACCAACTATCACACCAACGGCAACAAATCCTTGTTCTATTATTGGAATTAACGCAGTTGCTTATAGATTACCTCAAACATTACCGTTAATGGTTGAGAATAATCCCCCATTACAGGTATTCGAACCTTTATCAATTATGAGTTGTAGTGTGTCAGGTGACGTTACATTTAATCTAATAAATGACGATATTATTTGTACAAGTATTAAAGTATTTAAAGATTGTTATGACTCTGAATTATATTATTGTTCTAACGTAACATTACCTATCGAACAACCATTAGAACTATATAACGTATACGGTGCTTTAGTTGATAATGAATCTAAATGTATAACATACATTGGGGATAGTAATAACAATGTAGCAATTAAAACCACCCAAATTGTTGTTAATACAACTTCATATGGAAATGTTAATGATGGTAAATGTATTCTTTGTTTAACACCTTAAATTAATGACAACAATTGATATCACAAATATTACGGGATTAACTTATCCATATAACATTTATGTGTGTGATATCTATGGTAACAATTGTATTTTAATATCAACAGTTTTCACCACTATACCACCAAGTAATACTATATTATTACCACCTCAATTTAACACTTCACCATCTGTTGGAATTAAAATTATTACTCCGGATGGTTGTGAAAAATTTAAAATAATTGATTGTAATGTATTACTACCATTACCTGTTTGTGATAGTTCTGTAGTACCACCAATAACAATAAATGGTATAACAATAACTGAAACTCACACTGGTTTTGTAGATACATATTTATCGACCTTTACAAGTTGCGGAACCGTAACAACACCACCTAACTCAATATGGTTAGGTTTATCCGGAGCATTTACCTACACAATGAATTTTAGTTCAACAGTTAATAATATCACGATTTTTATGACAGGAAGTGGAGTACCATTAGACGAAATTTTTGTGTTTACAACTAACACAGGGACAGGTATTCCAACAATAACATCAAACGAAAATTGTTACACAACAATAGTTGGTAATCAAATAATCTCCGGAGCCGATGCACCTTCAGGTGAAGGTGGTGGTGGTAAGTTTTTAATCCACAATTCAGATAACTTTACATCACTGACAATATCTGGAGATGGTGGTGAAGCCGGTTCTTTATTCTCAATATGTTCAAATTCTATAATATAAGTTATTTAATTTAAATTATCTTGTTTTGGGGTTTTTACCAAGTTCTCATATATCCTTAGAAGTTTTAGGGATTCATAATAATTTTTCTCAAGACGTTCCAATTCTTTTTCAGGAACACCTTTGTCACAAGCCAATTCATATAGTTCCTTAGCTTCTGTAACAATATTGGATATGGTACTAATAAGTTTCATATCTATAAATATCACCAACCACACCATTTATTAAAAGTAAATGTCAATTATATTTTAATAAAATCAAACTTTAGATTATTTATAGTAAAACAATTAATAAAAATGGATGGTATTATATATTATTTTACACCGTGTTGTCAAATTTATCCGCCTTTTGGTATTTTAAATACGGCCTCAAACGCACCCGATAATTGGACTTGGCTTTACCCATATCAAAGCGATAACGCTTATCCATTATCTATTGATGGTTTAAAGGTATGTGTTAGTTATAGTGGTAGTTCATTATTACCGGTCGGTAATTATCAAGTATACACCTCAACACCAACAACCGCCCGTATTTTCTCATCCGATTGTGCAAAATGTTTTGAGGATAACCACGATTATACAGGTTGTACCACACAACCACCGGTTACACCCCCGCCAGTTATTTCAGGTCACATAAATGAATGTGGTGTTATAACAATTTTACCAATGCAAGTTGAGTGTGTGTCTGTTAACCCGTCATCAATACAATCATCAGATGGTGAAGTTTCGGTATCAATTACTGGTGGAACACCTCCTTACAAGATTTCTTGGTCTTCATCAACAAGCCCAACTATGGGTATTCACCCCGCGTTACATAATTTACCAAATGGTACTTATGCAGCAACTGTTGTGGATTATTATAAAGATTTTGTTGTAACCGTTTATTGTTATATACATAGTTTAGAACTTTTAAATAATAATATCGATATAATACCATTACCTATAACCTCACCACCACCTATTACTAATTTAGATATTGTAAATACCGAGATTATAACATTTCCGGTAAGTATTAACCAACCAACTTGTTTATGTGATGGTAGTATCTTATTTAACCCAACTAATTTAAATAACCCCCCATTTACATATTCAATTAATAATGGTGTAACATATAGTAATTCACCAATATTCTCAAATTTATGTTCAGGAATTTATAATTTATCTATTTTAGATTCATTAGACAATAATTACAGTAAAACAATTACATTAGATAAACCAACAGTTGCCACAACATATACATTATCTTTGAATACTACCCAAAGTACTCAAATTAATAATCCAACAACAATCTCTAAAACTTACGAAACAACTATTATCGTAACACCTGAGTTACCGGATGGAACCACAGTATATTTTGATATTGTACATAACAACAGTTTTTATTCAAGTCCATTAAGTGGTACATCAATATTAACCACAGGTACATTACTTTACAAAAATGAGGTACCAGTTTCATTATCTTCAACATTCAGTGGTGATTCAACATCGGTTAATACATCACCAAGTTGTCAAAGTAATACAATATATCAATTTAACACATCCGATTCTTGGAACTCATTATCATTAACGAATAGTGACATAATAACCATTAGTACATCAACTAGAGTCGATAAAACAACATTAGGTCTTTGTTCGGTAGGATATAGTAACGAATCATATTCAATCACCAACGCTATTATAAAAGGTTGTAGTTGTTGCGAGATAATTAACACATAATCAAAATTATAATATTTATACAGTATGGCATATATACTTAAAAATACATCGGGTTTAGTAAATACAAGATTAACTGATACAGGTAGATTAAAACTATCTCAAGGTAATTTTAAAATTTCATATTTCCAAATTGGAGATAGTGAAGTATCTTACAATACATTAGGAAATACTTACAATCAAAGTAAAACAAACATATTAGAACCTAATTTTAATTCACAAAATTCTGCTCAGGGACAAACTAATAAACAAAACATTAAATATCCATATTACGTGGATGGTTCAAATGGTAACACTTATGGTATACCATTTATGTCATCTGAAGTGTCACCACTTTATAATACCGCAGCAATTAGAGGTTTTTTCTCAGGTAACACCACATTAAACACTTGGAGCGCAATTACAAGTAATTCATATGTTATCAATTCAAATTACATTGTTGATATGAGTACATTAACCGGTGGAACAAAAATTAAGATAATTTTTTCAGGGAATAGTTCAAATATGGTTAGATTACCATCTAAAGGTGATTTAATCACAATTTACTATGATGGTAATGGTAAAACTGATTATATATTAGCACCAACCCCATCAACTCCAACACCCACTCCAACCCCAACAATCACACCATCTCACGATGCTTGTAAATTACCTGACCCATCACCGACACCATCATCCACTTGTTGTATTGTAACACCAACAGGATGTACACCAACACCTGTTCCACAATATGTAATGCCGATAACCAATTGTTATAGTATGTTGACATATCGAATTGTTGATATTTGTTTAGATGTAATCACATTAGATAGAGTAACACCTGACTTTTCATATATTACATCAGGTTGTTCATATTCGAGAGTATTAGTTTATCCACCAAATATGACATCACTTTATGATAGTGTAACACCATTACAACATTGGAACACTGACGTTATTAATTTTGAATCAGTTTGCAACACAGACCAATTTGATGTGAAAGTATGGAATATGAATATTCCTTGGTCAGAGAACCCTGCCGGGTTATTCGATGACCAAAATATTGGTTTTAAAAACTTTGCGTCATCAACTTACTTAGGTACAAAAGAATACTTAGGATATATGACAAGTAGTGGTCAAACATTTGTTAATAGTAATAAAGACGTAATTGACCCAACATATTATTCCGATACTTTTGGAAATAGAATTGTTGTAAAACCTGAAGACCAAAAAGCAATTGCAATTATCCACTACACAAACCAAACTATTGATTTTTTCTATGGTGAAAAATTTGCAATGGAACCTTACAGTACATTAACACCTGATGATACAACAGGTGATGCTAGAAACTTTAAATTATACATTCCTTGGCTAATGTGGCATAAATCACCAATTTGTTGTAGTGGTGAAACATTTTATGTTGACCCACCGGGATTCAACAATCTATTAACACCATACTACATTCAATCAACTAAAAATACTGATATGAATGACCCTGGTATTCGTTATTATAATTTATGGGACACACATAAATCAACAAATAATAAATCAATACCTAATAGAGTTGGTAAGGTATTTCCTGACCAAAAAATTATAGTAATCGATGACGATGAATTAGTTGCGGCACTATCTTATAAATCAAATCGTAACTGGACGTTACCTGCGGCAACAACATCATTAATAACACCAAATACGTGTAATACTGAATCAACCTCTAACATAGGTGTTTTAACAAACTCTAATGAAAGTATGTATGTTTCATACTTACTTACTAACACATCATCAGGAGCAACAAATTCATTACATTGTAATTATTATTCTAATATTGTTGGACCGTTTAAAGATTGTAATAATATTGGTACTCAAAATGTTGCAGTTAGATTTAATGGAGAATTTAATTGTTTAAATAAAGTAACTAACACAAATATACCTACGGGTTATTTATCCGACACATTCCAAATAATTTGTCAAAAAGTTACAGGTGATACTAGACCAGTTTCTTCTGAATGGAGATTAATTGATTTTAGTAGTCAATTAACATCATCAAATGTTAATGGTTATATAACACAATCAGGTCTTACTGGCAACACATTTATTATTACCGACGATTTATATGAGTCCGCTAGTGAAAATATTTATAATTTGAATGATTATATTGATTTACCAACCGGAACAACGTCAAACACAACACTAAATTTTGGTGATGAGTATTACTTCTATGGTTCATTAGAAACTGATATTCAAGCAACCATTTATGAGATGAAATATAAAATAAATCTTGGTCAAGCGGAATTTCAGGCATCATCAAACCCAAGTTGGTCTGCCAACACAAATTCATATATCACCGAAATTGGTCTTTACGATGATGAAATGAATCTTATGATTGTATCAAAGCTACAATCTCCTGTTCAAAGACAGGGTCTTCAACAGTTTTTAGTAAAATTTGATTTTTAACCTATGAAAAAAACATTAAAAGAAAGTCCTAAAGTTTTAGGTCTTGATGTGTCAACTCGAACAATCGGTGTCGCATTATTTGACATACAAAGTAAAGAATTATTAGAATTAACTCACGTATCACCAACACCAAAACCAAAGGAAGAAAATAAAATAAAAGAATTACTTCTTAAAGGTGAAATTTTTAAAACCAAACTTTTAGAATACAAAGATATGGGTATCACTAAAGTAATAATTGAGGAACCCTTATTAAACTCAAATAACGTCTATACAGTTCAAACTCTATTAAGATTTAATACTTTAGTCACAAAAGAAATTTACGACGTTTTAGGGATAGTTCCTGACTTCATATCAACATACAACTCTCGTAAGTTTGCCTTTCCCGAATTAGTTAAAGAAAACGACAAAGGTAAATTTGTTTTATTTGGAGGTCTTCCAAAAGACATTGATAAAAAACAAATTATATGGGAATTAATAGCCAAAAAAGAACCTCAAATTACTTGGCAATACACAAGAAACAACACACTTAAAAAAGAAAACTTTGACCAAACAGACGCCTATTGTTGTGTCTTAGGTCATATGAGACAAGAAAATATATGGTAATTTAAAACCCCTCTTTAACGGAGGGGTTTTTTTAATTACATATATTAGTTAAATTTAAAACATTTGGATTTCTACCACAATAAACTACATAAGAATATTGATAATCAGTTTGTAACCCATAAATTTCCTCATATCCTGAAACAGAATTACCCGAAATATCATTAGTTTCTATAGTCATAACTAAAATATTTCTAGTATCAATCAAGAATCCATTAACTGTTATTACATCCCCATCATTAACAGTTATTGGTGAATCTGTATTTGAATTATAAGTCCCTATATATCCATTCCATTCATAAATAACATTATCATTTATAGATACTGTTCCACTACCACCGTTTAAACAAGTATTCTGATATGTAAAATCTAAACTACAATTATTATGTACCGGATTATTTAATAAGTCCGCAGCTCTTTGACATTCCGCACATTTTTTATAAATGTCACCACTTACATCAGTAAAATAATTAGTCACCGAAGTATAAGTATTTACATATAAACCTTGATATTGTTGTAATGTCAATGTATTTCCAATCAACTCCCAACAAGTATGTACACCACCAGAATTAAACAATATAGTATCATTTAACACCATACCAGGTAATGCTAATATAGGTTGTAAAATTACAAGAGATTTATCATCTCCACCACATTCTCTATACGCATAATATTTTATTAAAGGAGATGGTGTTGGAGTCATAGTCATTGTTGGTGTTGGAGTATGAGTTGGAGTCATAGTCATAGTAGGTGTTTTAGTTTGTGTTATAGTAGGTGTTGGTGTATGTGAAGCCCCTGGAGTATTAGTCATAGTAGGTGTTATTGTCATAGTAGGAGTTTGAGTAGGGGTAGGACTTGGCACAGGCCCACAATATTCACAAGAAATATCATAATTTATAGTTGTACTAACTATTACAGTTGTATTATGTAATGATTCTGGATTACAATTAGTTTTAATATTAATTGTATTGTCAGGATGAGTTTCAACATTACCCGCACCAATTTGGGGA
>Ga0304730_1001512_pt1 | contig 17385 bp, 10 predicted proteins | sample M_130628_MF_Meta_FD_190474 | JGI IMG/M metagenome (GOLD analysis project Ga0304730, IMG submission 190474) | Freshwater microbial communities from Lake Montjoie, Canada to study carbon cycling - M_130628_MF_MetaG (v2) (version 2) | ecosystem: Environmental > Aquatic > Freshwater > Lake | place...
AATCTATACTTTACTTGTATAGCATGGCTTTTGATTGTGATACCTTTTTCGCGCTCCAAATCCATATCATCCAACACTTGGGCTTTCATATCTCTTTCACCAATTGTTCCTGTAAATTCCAATAATCTATCCGCCAAAGTACTCTTACCATGGTCTATATGTGCAATGATGCAAAAATTTCTTATGTTTTTCATTCGTGTGCAAAGTTATTGTACAACTATAAAAAAAAATCACTCTAATTGTTTATTTAGAGTGATTAATATTTAATTAATTAAATTTAAATTACCACTTATCTACACTTTCAGATGTAGAAGGTGCTTCACCTGTAATAACTGCAGATGCAACATTGTTTGCAGCTAGGCTAGCATGATAAGCTTCTTGCTCTTCTTCTGTATACTCATGATTAAATGCGTCAAAATCAAAATCAGGCATTAATTCTACTTTAATATGATCAATAGCTTCCGTTAAACCTTTAATAAATTTATTAAAATCTTCTTTGTACAAGAAAATTTTATGTCTGTCGTAGCCATCGTCATTAAAGCGTTTCACACTTTCTGTAATTGTCAGAAAGTAATCATTGCCTTTTGTATTACGCACATCAAAGAAGTATGTTCTTCTTTTGCCTGCCTTAAGGCGAATGCTGTGAATACTTTCGTTTCTTTTCTCGTTGTTGTTGTCGTATGCCACCTGAGTACTATTTTAAATGTTGCACAAATATATGTAATGCTTTGGATTGACAAAAAATAAAAGTAATTATTTAAAAAAAAACAATTTAGGTGCTTTGAAATTATGATTAACTAAAAATTACTTTGTTGTGATAAATATTATTAATTTATGACAATACGATTACAATTAATTTAATAATTATATCGTAATTTGCATTACAAAATTAAAAAAGTGTATATGAAAATGAATTTTTCAAAAATGATAATGGTGGCTGCTAGCACAGTGATGCTAGGCGGAGGATTGATTTCTACACATGTTGTAGAAAACCCAATTAAAAATATAGAAGGTGCTAAAGAAGGCCGAGAAGAAGGCCAAGAAGCACTTGGATACCTAAATTGGATGCGAGAAAAATATACAAACCCTAATACTGGCACCTATGATTATGATGCAATTGTTGCATCTCGTGAGTCTTTAAACAAATTTAGAGCTAACGCAAAAGCTACACGTGCTTTTCCTACAATGGATTGGGTAGAAAGAGGTCCTAATAATGTTGGAGGTAGAACAAGAGCCGTTTTAATTGATAAAAATAATTCTAATAAACTTTATGCAGCTACTGCAGGCGGTGGTTTATTTGTTTCTACCAATTGTGGTGATACTTGGAATAAGCATCCTCAAAGCGATACTTTTCAAAGTTTACAAGGAAGTGGTTTAGCACAAAGTGTAAATGGCGATATATATTTTTCTACAGGAGAATATAGTTATGGAGGAAGTGGTAGTCCATTGATTGAAGGTGGTAGTGCTTTACCTGGCGATGGTATTTTTAAAAGTAGCGATGGTGGTGCAACTTTTGTACAACTTCAAAAAACAAGACCAACCACAAGTGGTACTGGTGCTTGGGCATATATTACAAAAGTAGTTTGCGACCCTACAAATAATGATATTGTGTATGCTGCAACTACAAATGGTTTAAAGAAAAGTGTGGATGGTGGTAGTAACTGGACAAATATGCCAACTGTTGGAACAGCAACAATTAGCGATTTTGAAATTGTTCCAAATGGCAATATGATTGTAGGAACTACTACAGGAGTATATGTTTCTACAAATGGTGGCACATCTTTTCAAAGCAAGTGGGGAGGAGCAAATGGCTCTGGTTTACCTACAACTCCTGTTGGAAGAATGGAAGTAAGCTATGCACCAACTAACCCTAATCATATCTATTTAGTAGCTATCAAAAGTTCTAATTATGGTTTATGTGGTGTATATGAATCAGTGGATTTTGGTGCTACTTGGACAACAATTATTAATGGTGGTGGTACATTTGAACCATTTGGCACACCACCTCCAAATCAAACATTTCAAGGATATTGGGATGTAGCTTTGGCTACTAGCCCATTTAATGAAAATGAGTTTTACATAGGTGGTATGCAAGATTTGTACAGATATACCCCTGCAACGCAATTTAAATCTATTGCATATTGGCAAGGAAATGAAGCATTAGGTCAAGAAATTCATAGTGATATGCACCATATTGTTTATGACCCTGCTGTGCAAGGTAGAATGTTTGTATCTACAGATGGTGGTGTTTATAAAAGTAATAATGCAGATGCTGTAACGCCAATGCTTGCAGAAAAAAATGATGGATTAAATTGTTTACAAAACATTCAGTGTGATGCTAACTTTTTTGACAAATTAATTTCTGGCTCACAAGATAATGGAACTACCATGATGGGCTTTGATGCTAATAGCAAATTACATGCAAGAAAAGTTTATTCTGGAGATGGTGGAATCTGTGCACTTAGCGACATTTTTAGTGATGTGGCATTTGGTAGCACAAGTTATAGAAGTGATATGGCAAGGAGTGTAACAAATTATCCAACTTACGCTACATTTCATAATAGCGATGGTTCTGGCATTAGTATATTTGATGTAAATGTAGATGGTGGCTATACTTGGAATGCTTCACTTGGTGCATGGTTAGGAGGAAGCCAAGACGGTAGACCAGATGACCAAGCACAGCAAGGTGCAATTTGGAGTATGCCAATGGATTTTAGAGAAAATAAAAACCCAAGTGATACATTTAGTGTAATGGTAATCGGTACAGTAAACAATATGTGGTTTACTCAAAAAGCTTCAGACCCTTCTATTCCTGTGCCAATTTGGTTTAATTTAGCAAATGTAAAGTCTATGAACAATTATAGATTTACTGCTGTGCATATTTCTAAAGATGGTACAAACATTTATGGTGCTACTTCTGGTGGCAGAATTATTAGAGTTTCAGGCATTGATTTATTTAATAAATCATACGAATATATTAATGAAAGCAGTTTAAGCAGAACTTGGAATAAACAAGGAATAGTTGTGGAGGATTTGGGTGTGCAATACAGTGCTACTATTACTAGTATTGCCACAGACCAAAGTAGTGGTGAGTTAATGGTGGTAACAACATCTAATTATGGCAGTACTAGCAATTATGTTACTAAAATAGATTCTTGTAAATCCGGCACATTGCCTAGAGCAGCAGTAAGTATTGTAAATAATTTACCAATGATGCCAGTTAATTCTGCAGTATTTGTGCCAGCTACTACAACAGGTAGTACTGGTAAAAATAGAATTATTTTGGGTACCGAAAGTGGTGTATGGGGCAGTGACAATGGTGGTAATACTTGGGCTGAATTAAACAATATGGGAACAGACCCTACTAAATGGCATCCAAGAGTACCTGTTGCAAAAGTTATTATTCAAGAAGATTTATATAGCCATAATGGCCCTATAGTATATACTGGCACTCATGGTAGAGGAATGTTCTGTAGCTATACAATGGCTACTGCTTATCCTACTTCTACTAAGAATATTACTAAATCTAGTACTTTAAATATTTATCCAAATCCTGCGGTAGATAATGTAATTGCAGAAATGAATGCTAGTTCTGCAGCTCAAGCATTTGTACAAATTGTAAACATGAGTGGTGCTGTAGTAAATAGCTTCCACTATAGTGTATTAACAGGTATCAATAAAATTAACATTAATACTAGTAATTTGCCAAAAGGTGCATACTTTGTAAGCATTATTGCTAATGGAGAAAGAATGGTAAATACAATTGTAAAACAATAGTATTTTAAAGATTAACTAAAAATAGGCTATTCATATGGGTAGCCTGTTTTATTGATGTCTAATAATGTTTGAATAATGATTAATTTATACTGATGATTGTTTCATCTGAGACTACTAATTTGTAAAATAATCTCAATTGGCACAATACCAATTAAGATTTATAGATTTAGTCTGATGCATAGGGTTAACAGAGGATTACTTCTGCACATCTGCAATCCACTGCTCTACTCTATTTTTCATCTCGTCTTCGTTGATAGTTTCTTTTGTAAATGGTTTGCCTGTGATTTTTTCAAATAACTCAATATATCTTTCGCTTATTTCTGTAGCAAAATCTGCCGTAATTTCAGGAACAGTTTGGCCTTCTTTGCCTTGAAACCCGTTTGCTATTAGCCATTCTCTTACAAATTCTTTACTTAATTGGCGCTGTGGTTGATGCGCTGCTTGTAACTCAGCATAAGTATCTGCATAAAAATATCTGCTACTATCCGGGGTATGAATTTCGTCTATTAAATAAATATTATCGCCTATTTTTCCAAACTCATATTTTGTATCCACTAATATCAATCCTTGTGCCTTAGCCATTTCTTGGCCTTTCGCAAATAATGCTCTTGTAATGCGCTCTAATTCCAAGTATTCGGCTTCTGAAACCAATCCCTTAGCAATAATATCTTCGCGGCTAATATCTTCGTCGTGGCCTACGTGGGCTTTGGTGGTAGGTGTAATAATAGGTTCTGGTAGAAAATCATTTTCTTGCAAACCTTCTGGCAAAACCACTCCACATAATTCTCTTTTGCCAGATAAATAAGTACGCGCCGCATGACCACTTAAACAGCCACGTATAACCATCTCTACAGGGTAGGTATCACAAAGTAATCCGCAGCTAACATTTGGTGCAGGGCTGGCCATCCACCAATTTGGCACAATATCTTTAGTAGCATGTAAAAAGTGTGCTGCCAATTGATTCAGCACCTGCCCTTTAAAAGGAATTTCTCTTGGTAATATTACATCGAAAGCAGAAATACGATTACTTGCTTCCATTACTACATATTTACTAGTAATAGTATAAACATTGCGTACTTTACCTTTATAAAAATTTGTTTGATGGCTAAACATATTGTAAAAATATTTTGGAATGCGAAGTTACATATTTGATTTAGCATTTCGCATTTAGCCAATTGAATATTATTACATTTTTACAGTAAGAATAGGTGCAAATCATTAAGCTTCAATGTTATTAATTTTTAAGTTATAAATCTTGCTAAAATAATTTATTTTAGTTCTTTAATAAACTGAATCAGCAATTTAGCTACATTATCATAATTTTTAAAATTCAAAGTATTTGGTTTATCCCATACATCATGATAATAACCAGGGCCACCATTGCTGTAAATAAATATACTAGGCACACCTGCCTCGCTAAAAAAATAATGGTCGCTATTAGCAGCCTTCCCACGAATTTTTATTTCTGGCAAATATGCTTCGCGTTTATTTATATCTACTAATTGGTCGAAAGCTGATTTAAATTGCTCGCCATTTACTACTGTTATTCCTGCTTCTGCACTACCCATAATATCTACATTAACCAACATTTTTATTTTTTGTAAGCTAAACAATGGATGCTCCACAAAATATTTAGACCCAAGTAAGCCTACTTCTTCGCCACTAAATAAAATGAAAACAATTGGATAATCTTGTTTGTTTTTTGCATAATAATTTGCCAAACTCAATATCATACTTGTACCGCTTGCATTGTCGCTTGCACCGGGGAAATAGGCATTATTGCCAAGCATACCAAGGTGATCATAATGCGCAGTAAAGACGACATATCCTTTAGTGTTTTTATTTTTACCAGGTAGATATCCAATGATATTTTTACATCCATAAGCAGGTATAAATTTGCTATCAATATCCACAGTAATTTCATCTGTATTTTTAATAATTGTGTCAGGAAAAGTAAGCATTGGTATTTTTTCTAATTGCTGACTTGTAGTCCAAAGCAATTTTTTAGAAACACTTTTTACAATCAATGGAATTTTAAAACCCATAGAATCTAATGTATCTACAAACTTCCTAAACTGCCTATTGTCTTCTGCATTCTTCATTAATAATGCTTCATTGGGCAATAAACCTTGTTTCAATTTTGCAAATAATAATTCTTTATCTACAGCGTTGGTATAACTGAATGGCAATAAGCGAAATGTACCTTTTACATCTGGGCAAGCGGCATCTACCAAAAAATGCTCCCCAGGTTTCATTACTTTACCATCAATAATACAACTAACACTTGGCAAAGAATTAATAGCAAATTGATAATTTTGAAAATAAGTATTATCAAAATTTTTAAAGCCAATTTCTGTAAATTGATTTCCCAGGAAATCAGCAGCCTTATTTACACCATCATTTATATAGCCTCTGCCATTGTAGTTGGCACTACATAAAGTATCCATAATAGGCCTTGCAAACTCATAAAACTGCGCATTGCTTTTCTGCACAAAAAGTAAACAACAAATGACTATACTGATAATTTTTTTCATCAACTTTTATCAATAATTTTTAACGCAATCTCATTTTTAAATTAAACATAGTAAAAGCCATTACATCTGCCCATTCGTCTATTTGTTTAGATGTAGGTTTGCCTGCACCATGCCCCGCCTTTGCATCAATACGAATCAATACAGGATTTTCTCCTTGATGCATTTCTTGCAAAGTAGCTGCAAATTTAAAACTATGCGCAGGCACTACTCTGTCATCATGGTCTGCAGTGGTAACCATTGTAGCAGGATAGCTAGTTCCCTTTTTTAAATTGTGCAATGGAGAATATTTTATTAAATAATTAAACTCGTCTTGCTTTTCGCTGCTGCCATACTCTACAGCCCAGCCCCAGCCTACTGTAAATTTGTGATAACGCAACATATCTAACACGCCAACACCTGGCAATGCTACTTTAAATAAATCTGGTCTTTGGGTCATACAAGCACCTACTAATAAGCCACCATTGCTTCTGCCATGAATTGCTATTTTATCTTTGTTGGTAATACCTTGCTCTATTAAATATTCTGCAGCACCAATAAAATCATCAAATACATTTTGCTTTTTTGCTAGCATGCCATTGCTGTGCCAATCTTCGCCATACTCGCTACCCCCACGCAGGTTTACCATTGCATACACACCGCCTTGTTGCATAAAATATAAATAAGGCACACTAAAATTTGGCGTCAAAGAAATATTGAAGCCGCCATATCCATATAAAAATATTGGTGTATTACCTGTTTTGATATCTAAGCCTTTGCGATGTACCAAAAACATTGGCACCATTGTTCCGTCTTTGCTTTTAAACTTTACTTGCTCTACTTCAAAATCAGTAGGGCTAAATGGCAATTCTGGTTGCTTAAAAATGGTAGATTTATTAGTGGCTAAATCGTATTTATAAATTGTAGCAGGAGAATTAAAAGAGGTAAAACTATAATAAGTTTCTTGGTTTTTACTACTACCACTAAAGCCTGCCATTGTACCAATACCTGCACTAGGCACTGTACCTAATTCTTTGCCTTTCATATCAAAGCGTTTTACTACTGTAGATGCATCTTTTAAATATTGTGCAAAAATTTGGTTACCTACAATACTTACACCATCTAGTTTTTCGGTAGTTTCTGGAATAAATGGTTTCCAATTACTTGGCTCTGGATGCTTTGGATCTAGCATTACAACATGGTAATTTTGTGCATTATGATTGGTGTACAACAAAAATTTATCTCCAATATTATCTACTATCGTATAGTTGTATTGATAGCCTGGTAAAATGGTTTGAAAAGTTTTTGCATTTTTATCTTTTAAATCTATATATCTAATTTCGCTACCATCTGTGCCTTCGCTTAGGTATAAAATTAAAAATCTTTGATCTTCTGTAAGGCCTGCTCCTTTATACAATAATGGTTTTTCTTTATCTTCAAATACCAAAACATCTGCATCTTGCTTGGTGCCCATTTTATGCATTAATATTTTTTGGTATTCGCTTTTGGCGCTGTACTTTAATTCTTCACTCTTTGGTCTATCGTAGCCGCTGTAGTAAAAGGTGTTATCGCCTTTCCAAGCAATGCCACTGAATTTAGTGTAAGTAATTTTATCTGCAACTAATTTTTTTGTAGCTACATCCATAATATACACATCTTGCCAATCGCTACCACTAGCGCTTACAGTATAGGCAACATATTTATTATTGGCACTAAAACTTAAATCGCCTACAGATACTGTTCCGTCTTTGCTGAGTGTATTAGGATTAATAAATTCTTCGGGCTTGCCATTAGCACCTTTTTGGCGATACAATACAGCTTGGTTTTGCAGCCCATCATTTTTATAAAAATAAATATAATCGCCATGTTTTGCAGCTCCGCTATATTTTGCAAAATCCCACATTCTAGTAAGGTCTGCATGAATTTTTTGACGGAAAGGAATTTTACCAATATAGCTTTGTGTAATACTATTTTCGTGACGCACCCAATCTGCAGTGGCTGCGCTAGTGTCATCTTCTAACCAACGATAAGGGTCAGCTATGGTAGTGCCAAAATAATTGTCGGTAACATCTACTTTTTTAGTGTCTGGATATTTTAAACCTTGCGCGTGCATAGAAGTACTAAGCATAGATAATATAGCGATGGAAAATATTTTTCGCATTTGTTGTTTATTTGTTTTAAAAATCGAATGTCGAAGATAATGAAAATGTAAGAAATGGATGGGAATAAAAATTTATTTTAGGAATCAAATGGGATATGCACGAAAATTTGAAAATGGGCAAAGCCCATAACACAAAACTCTCAATAGCACAGCATTGGGAAAGCGAGATAAAATACACTTAAGTAAAAACTAAAAAAATATTGAAATTTAATTATTTGAAAAAATCCTCGAAAATTTACCAAAATTATATATCTTCAGCATAATTAATTGACAAAGTTGTAATAAAAGAAACTAATTAATGCAACTGTAGCAACTCTCTAATTTATTTATTAGAATTATTCTTTTAAAATTTTTCTAAATTCAAATTCACCAAATGAGTTGTTTATTTTCAATAAATAAACGCCTCTAGCCAACGCAGAAATATCCAAACTATTAACCGCTTCTTGCAGGTTTCCAAATCTAACCGTTTGACCTAGAATATTCAGAATACAATATTGTAAAACTGTTGATGTTGGATTTTCTATAGTTAAATATTGTATTGCAGGTATCGGATAAATATTTATTTTTAGAGTATTCAAGTCTATACAATCAGAAGTATCTATACATCCATTAGTAGAAACGATAACTGCATATAATCCATTTAAATTAGGTTTAAAATTTTTAGCTGTTGCATTTAAAATTGGATTATAATTGGGGCAATTAACCCATTGAAAAACTGAGTTATTGGCTAGTGCTGTATACAAGGATTCATTTTTAATTATCTTATTATTTACAAAAGTAATAGTAAGATTTAAAATAGATATACTATCGCAACCATTGGAATTTAAAAAAGTATCTTTATAAATGCCACTACTTGTATATGTATTACCTAACCAGGTAAAACTATCACATGCGGTTTGTACTAAAGAAGTACTACTATTTAAAATAGTAAGATTTAAAATGGATATACTATCGCAACCATTGGAATTAGCAAAGGTATCTTTATAAATGCCACTGCTTGTGAATGAATTACCTAACCAGGTAAAACTGTCACAGGCGGTTTGTACTACAGAAGTGATACTGCTATTTAGAATAGTAAGATTTAAAATAGATATACTATCGCAACCAATGTAATTAGCAAATGTATCTTTATAAATGCCACTACTTGTGTATGTATTACTTAACCAAGTAAAACTATCACAAGCTGTCTGAGAGATAATAGTTAGTGGTTTAATAATTGTCAAATCTAAAGTAAACACACTTTTACAACCCGATGAATTTATAAAATTGTTATAATATAGTCCGCTAGAAGTATAATTATTTCCATACCAAAAATAACTATCGCAGGCTGTTATTACATTACTTACATAGGAAGTCGAACAGCAAATTCCAGAATTGGGCATATCTCCATTTATTATCCAATGTTTTGTATTAATTAAATAGGCTCTACCAGCTTGACCCGATTGATTATAACGCAAATTATATGCTCCTAAATGCAAATAATTTGGCACTGTATTATTACCACTGAATGCAATTAAATTATCAGAATACTTACTACAATCCATTCCGCAAGAGGATAGCATATTGATACCAGATGCCAAATTACTTAAATTCCAATTGCCAATTATTTGATTAAAGGAATTTGCAGATTGAAACATACCTATCATATCTGTTACATGTAAAGTATTCCAATTACCAATTGGTTGGTTAAAAACTTGACTACTTTGAAACATAAATCCCATGTTGGTAACATTGCTTGTATTCCAATTACCAATGGGTTGATTAAATGCAAAAGCTAAATCAAACATACTTCTCATACTTGTTACATTACTTGTATTCCAATTGCCTATTGGCTGGTTAAAGGACCATGTATAAGCAAATAAATAACTCATATTTGTCACATTAGATGTATTCCAATTTCCTATGGGTTGATTAAAAAAATTATTATAAAATAGACCTTGCATATTTGTTACACTACTAGTATTCCAATTTCCAATGGGTTGATTAAAAGCAAAAGCATTGGAAAATAAATAACTCATATTTGTCACATTAGATGTATTCCAATTTCCAATGGGTTGATTAAAAGCTTGAGCATCGGAAAATAAATAACTCATATTTGTCACATTAGATGTATTCCAATTTCCAATATTGCTTGGTCCATTCAAAACACTACTTGGTGTTGTGCTCATTGCAAACATATAACTCAAATCAGTTACTAAACTTAAATCTGGAATATCAGTAGCTGTTATATTCAAATTATTACATGCTTTAAATGCATATGACATTGAACTCCATGCAATAGTACCCCATTGCTCAACATTTAATAATCTTAGTCTATCATTAATTCCAGTACTCATATTAAATCTATTAAAATTCGCAGAATCTATTTTCAATCTAATTTTAGCACCAATAGGCAAGCCAGTAATGGTAGCTAAGGTACCACTAAATGTTCCGCCTCCAGAAGTCCCTACCGGAATTGTTTCCCAACTATAATTTACAATTCCAGTTGTTCCAGTACCAAATGTAATAGATGTTGGTGTGCTGCCAGAATTAGACAAATCCCATATGGTAATAAAATCTGAAGCCCGACAAATGGTAAATAATAAAATATATCCAACCAGTAAAAATAGCTTTTTCATAAGACAAGAATTTATATGTAAACTTAATATATTAATCTGAAACATTTATTATAATTTTAAAAAAACCTATGATTCTATATTTATCACCTTAACATCTAATAATAAATAAATTCAATACCTAAAATTGGATGTCTTTAAAAAAGCATATTAATTTTGAATTATTCAATTAATAATATTTTTTAAATTAATATTAAACACCAGCAAGATGTGTTTTGAGGCAACGATTGAAGAGGAAATCCCCAGAGGCGAAGCTCTGGGATTGCAGCGGAAAGCGTGCCTGCCGCCATCCAAAAAAAAATTGTAATTTGTGCAGGTATTTAAATAATGAAAAATAATATTTTTTTTTTATTGCTGAGTTTAATTGCTGTTGTGCTAATGATGCAATGCAATAATAAGCAAACAAGCAAAAGTGAATATCTAAACATTGGCAACCCAACTGCCAAATACGCTGGTATGGATAAATGTAAAACTTGCCATGCAGATATTTATAATACGTATATGCAAACTGGTATGGGGCAAAGTTGGGGATTGGCAAACAAGCAAAAAAGTGCTGCAAATTTCGACCCTGCAAAAGCACATGTGTATGACGCAAAAAATAATTTGCATTATAAACCTTATTGGGTTGGTGATAGTTTGCATTTTTTAGAATATAGAATATTGGATGGCGATACAGTGCATAAAAGAGACGAAACGATTCATTACATTGTAGGTAGTGGGCAGCATACCAATAGCCATATTTATAGTAGCAATGGTTATTTGTTTCAAGCACCAATCACCTATTACACGCAGCTTGGCAAATGGGATATGGCGCCTGGCTATGAAGACGACAATAGCCGATTTAATAGAAAAATAGAACCGGAATGTATTACTTGCCACAATGGTTATCCGAATTGGGTGAAAGGCAGTTTGAATAAATACAATAGCGTACAATTGGGCATAGATTGCGAAAGGTGTCATGGACCTGGCAGCTTGCATGCAGCAGGAAATATGGCTGGCAACTTACACGACACTAGCAAAAGCAAAGATCCAAGAATTGTGAACCCACGTAGGATGAGCATAGAGCAACAAAACAATTTGTGTCAGCGCTGCCACTTGCAAGGCATAGCAGTATTGAATGACGATAACAATTTTTTTGATTATCAACCATCTACAACGCTTAGCGACAATTGGAATGTGTTTATGCCGGAATATAAAAACAAAAAAAATCACATGATCATGGCAAGCCATGTAGAGCGCATGAAGATGAGCAAATGCTATTTATCTAGCAACGCCATGAGTTGCATTACTTGCCATAATCCGCATGTAAGTGTAAAATACACAGCGCAAGAAGTATTTAATAATGCATGTAAAAATTGCCATACTGCTAAGAATAATTGTACAGAAAAATTAGACGTAAGAAAAACGAATGGCGATAATTGCAATGCATGCCACATGAAAAAAAACAGCAGCATAGACATTCCGCATGTGGCTGTGCATGACCATTATATTAGAAAAAATATTAATGAAGCAGAACCGGAATTACAAGATAATTTTCTTGGGTTGCAATGCTACAACAACAAGCATGTGGATGCCATAACTAAGGCTAGAAGTTTTATAGAATTTTACGAAAGATATTTGCCAAACAAATTTTTGTTAGACAGTGCTTTGCAATTGATAGACAAACAAGTACAAGCAAAAACTTATCAAAATAAAGATTTGGTGCGCATTGCATTTTTGAAAGAAGATTTTGCAGAAGTAATAGCATTAAGTAATAAATGGAATGCAAAAAGCATCTCTGATAGTTGGAACGCTTACCGCATTGGCGAAGCGTATTTAAAAACAAATAATAACAATGCGGCATTGCACTACCTACAACAAGCCTGTGATTTAATGCCGTTTAATTTGGACTTTAGAAACAAACTTGGCGACTGTTTTGTAAACCTAAATCAATTAGAAAAAGCAAAACAAACGTATCAATTTATTCTTGCAGAAAATCCAAAAAATGAATTAGCCAATAGTAATTTAGGATTTATATACCTCAACCAAGGCGATATGATGCAAGCGCAGCAATACATTGGTAAGGCTGTAGCATTAAACCCCAATAATGTACAAGCATTGATAAACCTTAGCGTGTGCTACTATAACCAACAAAAAATGAACCTCATCAAACCATTACTAAAAGAGGCATTGAGCATAGATAGTGGCAATGTGCAAGTGAAGGGAATGCTGAAAGAGTTGGAAAAAAATTGAAAATGAAAAATTGAAAATTGAAAATGCTTTAAATCAATGATGAAATAATTGAACCAAAATTAACTTTAAACGAAAATAACTTTAAACATTAAGTACCTTCGCGGCATGCAAACAGTTTACTTACGCAAAAATGCTAGTTATAGAATTTTAAATGGTCATCCTTGGATATTTGGCAATGAGATAGATAAAGAAGATGCAGACATAGCACCGGGTGGCATTGTAAAAGTGCATACACACGATAATAAATTTGTAGGTAAAGGATATTACAACGCAGCTAGCCAAATAAAGGTTCGTTTATTGACGCGTGATAAAGATGTATTGATTAATAAAACTTTTTTTGAAAATAAAATTGCAGAGTGTTGGGCTTACAGACAAAAGCTTGGCTATACAGAAAATTGTCGTTTGGTATTTGGTGAAGCGGATGGACTGCCTGCATTGATTATAGATAAATTCAACGATTACTTTGTGTTGCAAACGCTAAGCCTAGGCATGGATAAATGGAAGCCTGCAATTGTAGAAGCTTTAGAAAAAATATTTAACCCAAAAGGTATTTATGAGCGCAATGATGTGCCGGTGCGTAAGCTAGAAGGATTAGAAGAAATTAAAGGATTTTTAAGTAAACCATTTGATACTAAAATTATCATCAATGAAAATGGATTGCAGTTTTATGTAGATATAGAAAATGGCCAAAAAACTGGCTACTTTTTAGACCAAAAAGATAATCGCCGCGCTATAGAAAAAATTGTAAAAGATGCAACAGTATTAGAAGCATTTACCTACACAGGTACATTTAGTTTGCATGCAGGATACTACGGCGCAAAAAGTGTTTTAGGGCTAGACATTAGCGAAAGCGCCGTGGCTCAAGCTACAGAAAATGCAAAGCTAAATAAGCTAGATAAAATTGTAAAATTTGAAGCTTGTAATGCATTTGACAAACTAAAACAATTGACTCGCGAAGGTGCGCAATATGATGTGGTGATGCTAGACCCACCTGCATTTACAAAAAGCAGAGAGAGTATACAAAAAGCAATTACTGGCTACAAAGAAATTAATTTGCGTGGCATACAATTGGTAAAACCTGGAGGATTTTTAGTAACTGCAAGTTGCACCAATTTGGTAAAACCAGAAGTGTTTTTAGATACGATAGGCAAAGCCGCAAAAGATGCAAAACGTGTAATACGCCAAGTAGAGTTTAGAGCACAAGCCAGCGACCACCCTATTATGTGGAATATGGAAAATACAAATTACTTGAAGTTTTTGATTGTGCAGGTGTTGTAAATTATACTCAATCTTTTTTCACTCTTACATCCAGGTCTTTCAACCCTTTTTTGCCATCGCCTTGGGTTTCTAGTTTTTCTTCTGCAATTAAGCAATTTAAACGATGAATCATAAACACATCACTTACACCTTCTGTCATTTTGCTGATTGCTTGGCTGATTACTTTATTGGCCTTTACAAATTCGTTGGCAAACTGAAATTGATTGGTAATGTAATTGTCTAAATAAGAATCGTTTCTACTCATTATTTTTTTACCGCCTTCGTGGCTGCGTACCATTGCATTTTCGCCAGCTAAGCGTGGCCATTCGTCGCCATCCATTTCGTAGTCGGCTGGGCTTACATCTTTTACAAGCTTTTGGCACTTCACCATTTCTTTTGGCAGTACTTCGCTAAAGTTTTTCGGATAAAACAATCCACCTTTGGCATTAAAGAAAGGTAGGCTATTAATAAAAATACAATGCAATACACCTGGGTGTTTTTTAAAATAATTCAGCAACCAATAATAAGCCATTACATCGCTTACACAAGGTGCCATCCAAAACCACACCTGATCATCTTCTTGCAAAGCATCACAAATAGCTGTTACATTTTGCTCATCTTCTACCACCTGATTTTCTGGCCATGCAGCATTGATACTTTTCCAAAAATCTGTTCTTATTGCAGAAAAAGTTTGACCTTCTGCAGTGTAGATTGGACCAATGCCAAGCGTGTCTTTTAATACAACTATTTCGCCTTGTAAACTTTCATCTAAGCCTTGTGCTTCTTGCAATGGTTTTGCAGCTTCATTGCCAACTATTATATGTGTAATCATTATTATTGTAATTATTATTCTCTAAAAAAATATTCAAACTTTAAACCTTAAACTTTTTACACTACCAACAACTCTTCTTCTAAATCTTTTTCTACTTGCAAATTGTCGATAATAAAATCTTGACGCTGTTGTGTATTCTTGCCCATGTAATATTCTAATAATTTTTGGATAGGCATTTCATCGCTTATCAAAACCGGACTCTTGCGCATATCCTCACCAATAAACTTTGCAAACTCTTCTGGACTAATTTCACCTAATCCTTTAAAGCGCGTAATTTCTGGCTTGGTGCCTAGTTCTGCAATTGCATTTCTGCGCTCTACATCAGTATAGCAGTAAATAGTTTTTTGTTTATTGCGCACCCTAAACAAAGGTGTTTCTAAAATATACACATGCCCATTTTTTACTAAGTCTGGAAAAAATTGCAAAAAGAAAGTCATGATTAGCAAACGAATATGCATACCATCTACATCGGCATCTGTAGCAATTACAATATTATTAAAACGCAAATCGTCTATGCTTTCTTCTATATTTAATGCATGTTGCAGCAAGTTAAATTCTTCGTTTTCGTAAACAATTTTCTTGGTTAGTCCATAGCAGTTAAGCGGCTTACCACGCAAGCTAAATACAGCTTGCGTATTTACATCGCGGCTTTTGGTAATGCTACCACTTGCACTATCACCCTCTGTAATAAATACAGTGCTACCCAACTTCATTTCTTCTATCAACTCTTTTTGCTTGCCTTCTGCAGCATCATTAAAGTGATATTTACAATCGCGCAATTTTTTGTTGTGGATGTTTGCCTTCTTGGCTCTTTCGTTGGCTAGCTTTTTAATGCCGGCCATATCTTTGCGTTCTCTTTCGCTTTGCTCTATTTTGCGTTTAATAGCATCTGCAATTTGCGGATTTTTATGTAAGTAATTATCTAATTCTTTACTCAAAAATTCTTGCACAAACATTTTTACACTTGGGCCATTTTTACCTTCTTCGCTCCAAATGTATTGGCTACCCAATTTTGTTTTGGTCTGACTTTCAAATACAGGCTCTTGCACGCGCACACTAATAGCGGCACAAATACTTTGGCGTATATCGCCAGTGTCATAATCTTTTTTATAAAAATCACGAATTGTTTTTACAAATGCTTCCCGGAATGCTTGATGATGCGTACCTCCTTGTGTGGTGTGCTGCCCATTTACAAAACTGTAAATATCTTCGCCATAATCGTTGGTATGCGTCAATGCTACTTCTATATCGTCGCCGCGCAAATGTATGATTGGATATTTTATTTCTTCGTCATTACTTTTGCGCTGCAGCAAATCAAACAAACCGTTTTTACTAAAATATTTTTTACCATTAAAGTTGATGGTTAATCCACTATTTAGGTAGCAATAATTCCAAATTTGATTTTCTATATATTCATTTATAAAATGAAACTTTTTAAAGATGGTATTGTCTGGTAAAAAAATTACTTCTGTACCATTTAGCTCTGTTGTTTTCTCTTCTTTGTATTCTTTGGTCAAATGCCCCCCTGCAAATTCTGCAGATTTCATTTTACCTTCTCTAAAACTTGTTACTTTAAAATAGCTACTTAATGCATTTACCGCCTTTGTACCTACTCCATTCAAACCCACACTTTTTTGGAATACTTTGCTATCGTATTTTCCACCGGTATTCATTTTGCTAACTACATCTACCACTTTGCCCAAAGGAATACCTCTACCAAAATCGCGGATAGTTACTTGCCCTTCTGCGGTGATGCTAATATCAATTTTATTACCGCTCTTCATAGCAAATTCATCGATGCTATTATCGGCTACTTCTTTTAATAAAATATAAATACCATCATCCATGCTACTACCATCACCAAGTTTACCGATATACATACCTGGTCTTAGGCGGATATGCTCGCGCCAGTCGAGGGTACGGATGGAATCTTCGTTGTACTGAAATAATTCTTTTTCTGCCATGATACTCTTATAAAATTATTGGCGAATTTACGCCATA
>Ga0304730_1001517_pt1 | contig 17355 bp, 14 predicted proteins | sample M_130628_MF_Meta_FD_190474 | JGI IMG/M metagenome (GOLD analysis project Ga0304730, IMG submission 190474) | Freshwater microbial communities from Lake Montjoie, Canada to study carbon cycling - M_130628_MF_MetaG (v2) (version 2) | ecosystem: Environmental > Aquatic > Freshwater > Lake | place...
GATTTGTCTGGATTATCTGTTTGGGTGGGAGTGCACGGATTCGAACCGCGGACCCTCTGCTTGTAAGGCAGATGCTCTAAACCAACTGAGCTACACTCCCTTTTTGTTTGGAGTGCAAATATAGAAAAACATTTTAGAGTAACAAATTTTTTTTTTGAAAAATAAAAAAATACTGCAAGTACGTAAGCCGGGTTCTGTTTTTGAAATATTGCTATTTCATAGCTATCATTTATCTAGTTCTAAAATTGCTAATAGAATCCATCTGTCTACCCATGAATATCGAACGAGCCGCTCTCAATCACTCACTTATTTGACATTTCAGCACGTTAGGTTTACCCGAAATTTATGTTACCATAAATACTGTGAGCTCTTACCTCACATTTTCACCCTTATCGTAACGAGTAATCGCTAGGACGGTTATTTTCTGTGGCACTGTCTTATCTACATTTCTGTAAATACCATCTGTTAGGTGGTACGTTGCTCTTTGCTGTCCGGACTTTCCTCCTTTCAATTGCTTGAACGGCGATAGCTGTACTTGCAGTTTGGCAAAGGTACAGTTTCAAAAGATTAAATTATATAAAAAAATCTCGTTAAGTATTTAACGAGATTGATATACTATTTTATGCTTTTAGAATTAAAACTTCCAACCTAAGGTAACCAATAATTGACTGCTGTTATTTTTTATAATCGCATTGGAAACGTCATTTAAGTTATTTAAAACATACGGCTTTTCAGCTATTTTTTGCATGCTGTGTACAAAAGCACCATCTAAAAACCAAGTGTTGGTGCGATAACCTGTTCCAAGACTAAATAACAATCTATCGGAATTGACTACAGTTGATTGATATGGGCTGCCATAAAATGCAAACCCAGCTCTTAAACTAACATCTTGTAATTTTGCTTCGGCACCTACTCTAACATTTACCGCACTTTTATATGTTTTTTGTATCGTATTATTCATCGAATTTTCAGCCAATATATCTGCCTCTTCATAACGATATGCCATGCTTGAATAATCCAAATATTCTACATCGGCAGTTAAAAATCCTTTTTTATTAAATAAGAGGGTAAAACTACCAATCACTTTCCCTGGAGTATACAATGTATAATTATATGTTAGAATAGAATCTTGCTTGAAAGTAGTTATTGGACTTGCTGACGGATTGTTTCGAGTTAATAAACTATCTGTATTTGAAGTCATAACGATCGATGAGAAATCATTTAAATAAATTGCAGTTGGGGTATGTAGCGCCAACCCAAATCGAAAATTATCAGACACTTTTAAAATTGCGCCAAGTTTTAAATTGACTCCTGTACCAGATGTGGCTAATTTTTCTGTGTATTGCAAAGAACTGAAATCATTGCTTAAGTCTCCTGAAAGATCTTTTTCTTCAAAATTAAATGATCGATTATAATTAATTGAAGTAATTCCCAAGGTTGCTCCTAGCATTAATTTATCTAAATAGTTCCCTCCCGCTGTAAAGACAAGTTCATTCATCCCTCCAGTTTCAAAAACTTGTTTTGTTTGCTGTAAACCTCCTGCTGTAGGAACATATGATTTTGCTTTTGTGCTGTCACCAGCAAAGTTTTTATCTATTAAATAAGTTTGATAAGCAGCATACGCACTGTAATTTACGTTAGCCAAGCTATTTGAATTTAGTCCTCCAAGAGCATTAAAATCATTTGCCCATTTATTAACGATTGAATTTACATTGTTTTTGCCTGTGTATGAATAGTTGTTTGAAAAATTAGCAATTTTATTCATTCCAAAAGCGAATGAACCTGTTTTCCATGCACTCCTTTTGGCTGCATTGCCTTTTTTAGCGTTGGTGATTACCAATCCAACTTGAGCAAAATGCAATTTGGATTTACGATCCGACATATTTTCATTTAAATAAGTTGATTCGTTTTTTGCATTTGAAAAGTTAGGCGTAAATGAAAATTCACTTTTTCTGTATATTCCTATGCCAGCAGGATTTACCGACAAGGTGCTAAAATCTCCGCCAATACTTCCCGTTGCATTTGCAATTGCCATTCCTCTTGCAGTACCAAAATATTGACTCATTCCATATCGAAGCGCATCGTTTTCATCTTGTGCAATTGCATGAATCGCCAAAGCGGATAAAATAAATGTTGTTATGATTCTTTTTTTCATATTCGTATTTTATTTTTATTAATAAAAAAACGCATCATCTATCATTAATTGAATACATAGATAATGCGTTAAAAGTTGTTGTTTATTTATCTTCTTCGACCGCCTCCCATACTAGGATTTGATGATGGCGAAGGTGAACTAGAACGAGGAGATTCATAGCTGCGAGTTTCTTGACGAGTAGGAGCTTGAAAACGAGATTCACTTCGCTCTTGTCTTTTCGGTGCTTCGTATCTTGGCTCACTGCGTTGTGGCTCTTGTCTTTGAAATTGACGTTGTTCCATTCTTCTCTCTTGTCGAGGTGAACTTTCAGTCGACTGATAATTGCGTTGTGGTTCAACATTAAATCGATTGTTATTTTGTCTTTCAGTTCCTCTTTGTTGAATTTCTTGTCTTCTTTGCTCTTGCAATCTTCTTTGTTCATTTTGTCTATTTTGATCAAAACGATCTTGTTGAATTTCTGAATTTCTTTGATTTCCGCGATTTTCATTTTGAAAATTTCTTGCTCTTTCCGTTTCAAATCTTTGTTGATCCATTCTTCTTCTATCTTCATTTACATCTCTATTAGTATTCGATAATTGTCTTGAAGAGTTTGGATCTATTTGAGTTCTGTCTGATCTAATAATTTCTCTTGGTGCTTGGAAACGAGTGTTCCTATCATTATTATTTTGATTGACTTCTCTACCTGTTGAAACATTATTTCGTCTTACATCATCTAAAGAATTCACTCTGTTAGTTACAGGCATCGGATTCGAATTATTTTTCAATTGCATTACTCTATCTCTTTGTGGTCTGTCTATTCCAACACTTCTATTGGTAGAATTTACAGAACTTCTTGGACCATATTTGTACGTATTTCTACCTCCATAATATCCCCCATTATTGTAGCCGCTATTAAATCCGCACCAACCATTATTGTAGCTATTATTGTAGCCATTATAGTAACCATTGTAATAACCATTATAATAGTTATTCCAACCATTGCCACACCATCCATTATTCCATCCATTGCCATAACCCCAGTTATTCCAACCGTTACCATAACCCCAATTGTTCCAACTATTAGACCAATTACTGTATCCAAAACTAAAGCCCCAAGTATTCCAACCAAAACTCCATGTTGGAATACTTACATACCATGATGGATAGCTATAAGACCAATCCCACCAATAAGGATCACTATAAAAATGACTATAATATCCACAACTTCTCATGGGTCTGTAAAAACGATGAATTCTCGAAGCATAATAATATGAATCATCACTTTGATCATCATAATCATCGTCATCACTGTAACCGTAACTTTTATTATTGTAGTTTGAATTGTTATTTTGATCATTTACATAATCTGCATCATCCACATTATCATATCTGTAAGCATTCGATTCTTGTGCATTTTGATTCGACTGGCTATTTTGTTGATTTGAATTTCCATTCGATGGAGGATTTGAGTTACTATACACATCGTCATAACTTTGTGCAAAAAGTGCATTGCTAAAAATAGCAAGCATCAATGTAAGTCTTAAAAATAAATTTTTCATGTTGTGTATTTTTATATTGTTTATCGAAATTACATCATTAAGACATTAAGTTTTGTAAAAAGTTTAAAATAATTTATAAAAAATACCACTATTAACAAAGCATAAATATTTAACGTAAATAAATATAATAGTAACTTTCAAAGCACTTATAATTAGCCACTTTATGTATATAAAAAAATATATTATAATAGCCTAAAAACTTTGTAGTAATTTGCGCTGAAATTTGAAGTAAAAATTTAACAGAAAAAAATCTCAAATGAGTAAAGAAATAACACCAAGAAGTGAAGATTATAGCAAATGGTATAATGATTTGATATTAAAAGCTGGTTTAGCAGATTACAGTGCAGTTAGAGGTTGTATGGTGATAAAACCCTACGGATATGCCTTGTGGGAAAACATGCGGGATGTTTTAGACAAAAAATTTAAAGAAACAGGGCACGAGAATGCCTATTTTCCATTATTTGTGCCTAAAAGTTTATTTGAAGCTGAAGAAAAAAATGCCGAAGGATTTGCAAAAGAATGTGCTGTTGTAACACACTACCGTTTAAAAAACGATCCTAACAATCCAGGTAAATTAATCGTAGATCCAGAAGCTAAATTAGAAGAAGAATTGGTTGTTCGTCCTACAAGTGAAGCTATTATTTGGAATACATACAAAGGTTGGATTCAATCATACAGAGATTTACCTATATTAATTAATCAATGGGCAAATGTTGTTCGTTGGGAAATGCGAACTCGTTTATTTTTACGAACAGCCGAATTTTTGTGGCAAGAAGGACATACCGCACATGCAACGGAAGAGGAAGCGATAGTGGAAACCAAACAAATGATTAATGTGTATGCTGATTTTGCTGAAAACTTCATGGCAATGCCAGTAATTCAAGGTGTAAAAAGTGCCAATGAACGTTTTGCAGGTGCAGAAGATACTTACACGATTGAGGCATTAATGCAAGATGGAAAGGCATTGCAATCGGGCACATCGCATTTTTTAGGTCAAAATTTTGCGAAAGCATTTGATGTTAAATACATCACCAAAGACAATAAACCAGAATATGTTTGGGCAACTTCGTGGGGTGTTTCTACTCGATTAATAGGCGCTTTGGTAATGGCTCACAGCGATGATCAAGGGTTGGTTTTACCTCCTAAATTAGCACCTATCCAAGTTGTGATCGTTCCAATTTATAAAGGGGAAGAAAGCAAACCAATTATTGATGCCAAGGCAACAGAAATCATGAAAAACTTAAAAGCCAAGGGCATCAAAGTGAAGTATGACAATGATGACCAAAGCCGTCCAGGTTGGAAGTTTGCAGAATATGAAATGAAAGGAGTGCCAGTTCGTATAGCTTTAGGAGCAAGAGATTTAGAAAACAATGTAGTAGAAGTTGCTCGACGAGATACAAAAGAAAAAAATGTATTGAGCCTGGATCAAATTGAAGCTCAAATTGAATCGTTATTAAGCGATATTCAAAATAATATTTTCAACAAAGCAAAAACATTCCGTGATGAAAATATTGTGGAGGTAAATGATTGGGATACCTTTGTGAAAACATTGGATGAGAAAGGTGGATTTATTTCAGCACATTGGGATGGAACACCTGAAACTGAAGAGAAAATAAAAGAAATGACTAAGGCAACCATTCGTTGTATTCCATTGGATAATAAACAAGAAAATGGAGCTTGTATTTTAACCCAAAAACCAAGTACACAACGAGTACTTTTTGCGAGAGCTTATTAATTCATTTTTTATGTTAAAAACAGAAATTATTTTAAAAGAAGAAACTAAAAAGGAAATCGCTTCTACCATCGAATGGTCGAAATATGCCGCATATATTTCAATTTTGCAGATAGCCATTGGTTTGTTGCAAATTATTGTAGGATTAATAAAAGGAAATGCTTCTATTTTTGCTTCCTTAATTTCATTTTTAATTTCAAGTGCAATTAGTTTAGTCATGTCTATCAATTTATTAAACTATTCTAAACTGATAAAAAGTGGCATAAATAATCATAGTTCATCCGATTTATATCAAGCATTGCATCACCTAAAAACCTATTTTACCATCATGGGCGTGTTAATTATCATCTTGGTATTATTAGGATTAATCGGATTAATCATATCAATTAACTAATCATATGGAAAATAATACGTCAAATTTACAACCCGTAGAACTTAATTCTGCCGGAGCATCACAAATAAAATCTTCAGGAAAATGGGCTAAATTCATCGGCATTGTGTTCGTAGTACCTGCTATCCTTATAACTCTATTATTTGTTTCAATTATCACCAATACTGACAAATTAAAAAAAATGATTACGGAGAAAATTGGCATGAGTGAATTATCATATAGTCAAATAGAAAGTTTTGGACTAATTGCTTTGGCGATATTATACATCGTATTCATTACTGTTTTTGTACTCAATGCTTTTTTCTTAATCCGATTTAGAAATGGAAGTGAAAATTATTTTCTTACAGGAAATGAAGATGAGTTGGCCAACAGTTTCAACAATTTAGGTAAATATTTTAAAATATCTGTTGTTTTGGCCATTCTTTATGCTTTTGGAACTTTAATTGCGGTAGTAATTACTTTTTTTACGAGCTAAATAAAACATGAAAGCAAAACTAATTTTTATTATAGCCGTGGTGTTATTTGTAACCCTTGGTTTTTTTAAACTCCAAAATGCATTTTATTTAGCGGCAAGTATCGAAGCCTTTTTCTTATGTATTTATTTTATTTTTGATGCAATTAAAAAACCAATTTCTGGTCGATTGGGCATACTGCATTCATCCATGTCTTTTATTGGTTTATTACTTTTGGCTTTTTACATTCCTCATTTTACACCACAAGCCAGTTATGGAAATATGAATGCCAGTTCATTTGTAGCCGATATAAAAATCATTTTTCAAGTAGTAACCGGTTTTTTACTTTTTGCCTCGGCACAAATTTTATTTTTACTTTCGGTTTCTAAAAAAATTAGATAAGATGATTTCAAATCCATTATTAAAAAATATTATTGCTGTTTGTGCAGGAATTATTTTGGGCAGTGTGGTTAATATGGCGCTGGTTTTTGCAGGATATTCTATCATTCCGCTTCCCAATGGAACTAAAAATTTACCCTTAAATGATGCTATTTTATTGTTTCAACCAAAACATTTTTTATTTCCATTTTTAGCACATGCTATTGGCACGCTGATGGGTGCTTTTATAACCGCATACATTGCATTTAATCACCAATTAAAATTTGCATTGGCAATCGGCATTGTATTTTTATTTGGCGGAATACTGGAAGTCGTTAATTTGAAAGCGCCTGTTTGGTTCAAATTTAGCGATGTTATATTAGCATACATTCCCATGGCTTTTTTGGGCTATTTTTTAGCCTCAAAGCTAAAATTTCGTGACTAATTTCACATTCAATAATCGGGCAGTTAAGCGATTAGGAACTGCGTAGGTTCTATTACTGCTTTGGTCTTGTATCCATAAATAAGACAATGTATTTTGAATACCCAATAAGTTGAAAACTTCGACACTCAACCAAACTGATTTTACATTTTTAAAGTAAGAATAACGAGGTCTCTCTTTTTTAGCACCGTCCAATAATAAGGCCGAGAAACCAATATCTACACGTTTATAACTTGGTATGCGCAAAGTATCGCCATAGCGTTTTTGATCGGGTGGACCAAAAGGCAAACCAGTTGCATATACCCCATTCAAATGAACTTTAAAGTTTTCATGACCACGTAAATAATCTGAAAAAAACAATCCGAAGTTCACCCGTGAATCTGTTGGACGAGGAATATAGCCCGGAAAAATGGTTGCACTATCTGCACCATTAATCTTACTTTTAATATTAATTTGATCATCTAAAACATCTTCACCCGACTTCATAATCCCTAGGCTAATCCACGATTCTGCATCTTTTACCAAGTCGCCATACAACCTAAATTCACCTCCATATGCAAAACCTTTAGCATTGTTTTGACCAAAATATCGAATCCGAACATTATCATATTCATAGGGCACCAAATCCCACATATTTTTATAATAAAATTCAGTTGTAAATTTAAATGGTCGGTTCCCTAATCCTTTAAAATTATAATCGAAACCTGCAACTGCATGATATGACTTTTGTGCTTTTAAATTTAAATTTAATTCCCCATTTAAATTCCTCATTTCACGGTAAAATGGTGGCTGAGAATAAACCCCTGTTGCTGCTCTAAATACAATGTCATTTTCCCATTTAGGTTTCCAAGATGCTTGAACTCGAGGACTCACTAAAAATTCATTGTTTAAAAAATTATAGTTAAATCGAATCCCTCCAGTAATCACTAAATTCAAGGAATCAAAAGCAATATTATCTTGTAAAAATGCTGTTACTCGTTGATAATTAAAATCATTGGCCGTCTTGTAGCGCCTTGCCATATTCAATGAAGTATCGCTAAAAGGTTGGGAAAAACCTGCGCTGTCTCTACGCTCCCACTCATTTAATTTGTCAGAAATATTAATAAGTTCGGAATTTAACCCCCATTGAAAATAATGACTTTTTACATCATGTGACCCTTTAACCCCTATGTTTGCTACATTGACATTCAAATAATTTCGTGCATAGGAATGTATAACTCCAGTGCCGAGTGCATATTTTAAATCCCCAAAATTAGTTTTACCCAAATCGGTTTCTAATTCCCCTAATAAATATTCTCCTTTAATATCATAGGTTTCGGCCTCATCGGTTTGATAACCAGATGCAATTAGTTTGTAAGTATTTTTACTATTGGGCGTATGAGTTAATGAAATTCCACCATACCGAGAATCAAATTTGTCAATTTCGGCACCTTCGTAAATCGTTCTTAATTGAAATGCTTTATTAATTAATCCAAAACTTTGAGTAGCACTTGCTGGTTGAAAATCAAATCGATTGCGTGCATAATTTCCAAAAACATCTACTTGCCAATCCGTATTAAATTGGTACGTTACATAGGCTTGCAAATCAGTAAATGTAGGATTGTAAACACCTTTCGTTTGTTGTGCTTGCAATAAATATTGATTCGATTTTTGACGCAATCCAATCATGTAGGTTAATCTATTTTTTTTGCCCGTGCCTTCTAAATGTGCACCAACGCCCAACATACTCAAACGCACGCTCCCTCCAAATTCTTTTGGGCGTTTATAAGTAATATCGAGCACGCTGCTCATTTTATCGCCATACTTTGCTTGAAAACCTCCGGTAGAAAAATTAACACCACCTACTAAATCAGGATTGATGATACTTAAACCCTCTTGTTGACCACTTTTTACTAAAAATGGTCGATACACTTCAAAGTCATTTATGTACACTAAATTTTCATCAAAATTTCCGCCTCTCACATTATATTGAGAAGTCATTTCATTGTTATTCCCATTCAAAAATATTTTCAACATCGACTCAATTCCTTCAATGGGCGTGGGCTGCAATTCATATAATTTAGGATCAATGCGGACAGAGCCAGCTTCGTTTCGTCTTTTATCACTTTTAATCGTGATGTCTTTTATTTTTTTTATATTGGGTGATAGCGAAATACTTAAATTAATGGTTTCACCTTTCTCTAAACGTTTGTAAACTACTTTTGTAGAATAACCAATGGCACTAAAAACCAATGCTAAATTTTTATCAATGGGAACACTGATACTGAATGCACCTGCCACATTGGTTTTAGTTCCATTAGGAAAACCTTTTACACTTACAGAAACCAATTCGAGCGGATTGTTAAATTCATCCATTACTTTCCCTTTCACAATGGCATTGTCCTTTTGGGCCAAAAGTGTGATAGAGAAAAAACAAAAAATAAGTATGAGTAGATTCTTCATAAAGAGTAGAACGAAAGTAAGGCAAAAAAAGTATAAATGAAGGGTAAATTGATTTTTAAAACTAATTAAATAAAATAAAACGATAGTATATCTAAATGAAATATACAGAAAGAATTTATTGCAAAATGCGCATGGAAGTTCGCAAACAATTTTTCAGTTTAAGTCTGTAAAAAACAAATCACTGGAATGAGATTCCAAAAAGAAGTGAATGTTGAATAAAATGAATTCTAGTTCGCTTTTTTAGCTAAATAATACATCGTGGAGCATTTGTTTGGATTTAATATTTCATTGGCTTGCTCAAAAATATCCTCTACTGTAACTTGATTATAATTTTCAAATTCAGTATTCATTTGCGAAGCATCCCCTAGCAATTCATAAAATGCTAAATTGTTAGCCCGATTCAATAAACTCAAATCTTCAAAAGCCAACATACTTTCAATTTTAGTTTTTACTTTCTCCAATTCTGTTTCCGCAATTTTTTCAGATTTCAATAAATCTAATTCTTTCTCTATCGCTGCATCGGCTTGTTCGGCTGTGATTCCTTCCGAAATTTTCCCTTCAATAACCAACAACCCCTTTTCTACACTGCCCGTATGATAACAATCTATTTGACTGAATAATTTTTGTTCTTTTACCAAACGTTGATGCAAACGTGCAGAGTTTCCTCCTGATAAAACATCAGAAATTAAATCGGCAACATAATAATTTTTTTCTCTACGAGCGGCCATTGGATAGGCTTTGTAAATCACGCTAACTGGAACTTCTTTTTCCAATACTAATTTACGAGCCGATGTTTGTTCGGGCTCATCCGCAATATTTCTGTTGTATTTTTCTCCAGCTTCAATGGGTTCAAACCATTTTTCAGACAATTCTTTTACTTTTTCTGTGGTGATATTCCCTGCAACACAAAGGATGGCATTTTGTGGGCGATAATGTTTAAAAAAGAAATTTTTCACATCCTGCAATTGAGCATTTTCTATGTGAGACAATTCTTTGCCAATCGTCATCCATTGATACGGATGTTGAGTATACACCAATTCACGTAAATATTTCCAAGCATCGCCATAGGGTTTATTTATATAATGCTCTTTAAATTCCTCACAAACTACTTTGCGTTGTACATCTAAACTTTTTTCACCAAATGCCAACGACAACATTCGATCACTTTCTAACCAAAAAGCAATTTCTGCATTTTTTGCTGGAAGTTGAATGTAGTAATTCGTTAAATCATTGGTGGTATATGCGTTATTTTCGCCACCGGCATTTTGCAATGGCTCATCGTATTCAGGAATATTAATAGATCCACCAAACATCAAATGTTCAAACAAATGGGCAAAACCTGTTTGATGTGGACTTTCATCTTTAGCTCCTACATCATATAAAATATTCATTGCCACCATTGGAGTTGAAAAATCCTCGTGTACAATGACTTTTAAACCATTTTTGAGTGTGAATTTATTATAATGAATCATAATTTTAGCAATTTATAAAGGAGCGATTAGGAATATATAAGCCTTGCAAATATAGTATAGAGTTGTCGGATATGAAGTCATAAATAACCCGAAAGCGATATTCTTAATTGTACAAGGATTTAGCTCAAAAAATAAAAAAAGGAAACAAAATATTTTGTTTCCTTTTACTTGTGCGCCTGGAGGGACTCGAACCCCCATACCTCACGGCATCAGATCCTAAGTCTGACGTGTCTACCAATTTCACCACAGGCGCTTTTCAGATTTAGGATGGCAAATGTATAAATTTAATTCCACTTTAATAATTAATTTCTTTAATTTTATTTCGAAAATGAGTTTAAAAACAATTCGAATGGAAGCATTGTCCAACGACGAAATTAATTTTCTTTCTGTAAAACAAGAAAAAGAGCGTCGGACGTTTTATTTTGGAATGAAATTGATGCTTATCGTTTGTTTAATTATGCCTTTATTTGTTGCCACCATCATTCATTTTGAAGACAAGCCAGTATTGAGTTTTAAAGAGGCTTATTGGTATGCTCAAATCACCATGGTATTGATGTTTATTTTTGTCATGATGGCGACTTATACTCGAAAATTACTTTTTATCAACCTTGATTTAAAACACCAACAAAAAATGATAGAAAGTGTAGAAATCTTACAAAAGAAATTCATGCCCCAAAATCAAAGTTTTCATTTTTATATCAAAAGCCAAATCAAACTGAGCATTGAAGTAACACAAAATGATTTTTTAAAATTTGTAGAGGGCGATGAAATCAATATAGAATATTCAAAATACAGCAAAGAATATTTTGGCTATTTTTAGAAGCACATCCCTTTTTTATAACGCTGTGAGAGTGCTTGTTATCTGATATTATTATATTATTTTTACCACCTTATACTTAAAATTGAATTATGTCGCCATATATTTTACTAGCTTTTGTAGTTGCTTATTTTGCTTTGCTATTGGCAGTTGCTTTCCTCACATCTAAAAAAAGTGATAACAATTCATTCTTTATTGGCAACCGAAATTCAAATTGGATGTTGGTCGCTTTTGGTATGATTGGCACTTCTTTAAGTGGCGTTACGTTTGTGAGTGTGCCTGGTGGTGTTATGAAAAACGGGTTTGCTTATTTTCAATTATCCATTGGCTATTTATTGGGTTATATCGTGATTGCTTATATTTTATTGCCGCTTTATTATCGCTTGAATTTAACCAGTATTTATAATTATTTAAGCTCCCGAATGGGCATCAAAAGTTATAAAACAGGTGCAAGTTTTTTTATATTAAGCAGAACATTAGGCGCCACTGCCCGATTGTATTTGGTAGTCAATATTTTACAAAATGTTATTTTAAATGATTTGAAAGTACCATTTTGGGTCACTACGTTAATCATTTTAGCCATGATTTTGGTATACACTTTTGAAGGAGGCGTAAAAACTATTGTCTGGACAGACACCTTGCAAACTGTTTGCATGTTAGCTGGTCTCGTTATTTGTGTAGTATTTATTTTAAATAAATTAGATTTAAGCATGGGCGACGCCATAGCACAAATGAGTGCCAAAGGCTACAACAAAGTTTGGTTTACAGATCCCAATAGTAAATTATTTTTTGTAAAACAAATACTTGCCGGTGCTTTCATAACCATCACCATGACAGGCATGGATCAAGAAATGATGCAAAAAAATATCAGTGTAAAAACATTGGGTGATAGCCAAAAAAATATGTTGACTTTAGCCGTAACCATGTTAGGCGTTATTTTATTATTTTTATTTTTAGGTGGCTTGCTTTATTTATTTGCAGAAAACAATGGAGCGGCAATGATTAATGATGCCTTTATGATTGGCTCTACAAATGTAGGTAAAGACAATTTATTTCCTGCAATGGCATTGCACTATATGCCTCAAGCCTTTAGCATTATTTTTATTATAGCCTTGATTAGTGCACTTTTCCCAAGTGCCGATGGAGCCATAACTGCATTAACATCCAGTTTCTGTATTGATATTTTAGGTATTCAACAACGCGATGATTTAGACGAGAAAGGCAAGAAAAAATTACGTCAACGAGTACACTTAATTTTCGCAGGTGTTTTTTTAATCGCTGTTTTAGGCTTCAAAGCCATCAATGAATCCAGCATGATTGATGTAATTTTAAAAATTGCAACCTATACCTATGGACCGTTATTAGGGCTTTTCACATTTGGAATTCTTACTAAGCGCACTGTAAACGACAATATGGTTCCACTCATTTGCATACTAGCACCTATCATCAGTTTTGTAGTAGATAAATATCAAAAAGAAATTTTTGGCAACTACGAAATTGGAAATGAATTATTAATTTTCAACGGTTTAATTACCTTCTTGATGTTATTTATTTTTTCATCATCAAAAAAAGAAATTTCTCATTAAAGTGATTTTTTGTGGTCGAAGTCTGTAATTCTACTCATCGACAACGGCGTTAGCACCATTCAACAAATTAACTACATTCATTAAACAAATAAACGAATTCACTGACAACCGATATCTGTCCACTGACAACATTTTAAAAATGCATTTACTTACTTCAGAAATCATCAACGAATATTGCGAACAACATTCTACCCCTGAGAATGCGGTTTTACACGAGCTCAATCGTCAAACCCATTTACAAACCGAATTGCCGGTAATGCTTTCGGGCCATTTGCAAGGACGAATTTTAAGTATGATGAGCCACATGTTGAGACCAAAATACATTTTAGAAATTGGAACATTCACAGGATATTCAGCCATGTGTTTGGCCGAGGGCCTGCAAGAAAATGGCAAACTCATTTCAATTGACATCAATGAAGAAACGACCGAAATGGCCACTCATTTTATTGCGAAAAATAATATGCAAGAGAAAATAGAATTGCGTATTGGAAAAGCCATCGATATCATCCCAACTCTAAATTATGAATTCGATTTAGTTTTTATTGATGCCGACAAACCTGGATATTCTAATTATTTTAACATTGTAATTGAGAAAGTTAGAAAAGGAGGTTTTATATTAGCAGACAATGTACTTTTTCATGGAGATGTGGTAAGCGAAAAACCCGGCAAAAATGCCCTCGCGATGCAAGATTATAACAAAAAAATGACAGCCGATAATCGTCTTGAAAATGTACTTTTGCCAATACGAGATGGCATTATGGTTTCTCGTAAAAAATAATTTAAGTTCACTATGCGTTATATTTTAAAAACAACTTTTAGTATTATTTGTTTGCTACTTACAAGCAAGCTTTTTGCTCAATCTCAAGAGCAAGTAGAACAGTATATCGAAAAATATAAAAAATTAGCGATTGATGAACAAATAAGAAGTGGGGTTCCTGCAGCTATTACGCTGGCACAAGGCATTCATGAAGCTGCTGCTGGAACCAGTGAATTGGCCATTGAAGCGAATAATCATTTTGGCATCAAATGTAAATCTACTTGGACGGGCATGACCTACTTGCATGATGATGATGCAAAGCAAGAATGTTTTCGAAAATATTCAAGTGCTGAGCAATCCTACATGGACCATTCTGACTTTTTGAAAAAGAACAATCGATACAGTGCTTTATTTGAATTAGAAATTACTGATTACGTAGGATGGGCAACTGAATTAAAACGCGCTGGTTATGCAACCAATCCCACCTATGTAAAAAGATTAACAGATGCAATTGAAAAATACAATTTACAAGTATATACTACAGAAGCGTTGAATAAAAAAAATGTGGTAACCGGAGGAACGCTTCCTGAAAAAATTAAAACACCTGCTGTTGAAACTGTCAAAACTGTCAATAAAGAAGAGCCTAAAAAAGAAATAACGAATCCATTATCTGAAACATTTTATTACAAAGGCTTAAAAGGATTTTATGGGAAAAAGGGTGATATGCTTTTGGAGAAAGCAATGGAATATAATATTCGTTACGCAAGATTATTGCAACTAAATGAATTAGAAGATGCTCCTTTACCATGTGATATGTTTGTATTTACAGAAAAAAAACGCAGAGTGGGAACTGTTGAATTTCACAAAGTTCAAAAAGGAGAAAACATGTTATTAATTGCTCAAAAAGAAGCCATGGAATTAGATAATTTAATGGCATTTAATAACCTTTTGGAAGACCAAGAACCTGAAATTGGGGAGCAATTAAATTTGCAATACAGAATGGCTGGAACTCCAAAATTAAAAGCTAAATTTTTAGAACCATTGATTGCCAAAGAAGAGATTAAAACGACTATTCCAGAAAAAACAGAAGTTGTTGCGAAAGTGGAAGTAGAAAAAACAATTCCCGTAGAAAGAGAAATAATAAAAGAAGTTGTAGAGGAGGTAAAAATAGAGGTAACGGCAAAAGAAGAAGATGCGCCTGTTTTATCCAATGAAGATTTACAAAAAATGGAAACCTTAAAAAATGAACTTCAAAAAAAAGAAGTAAAAACAGAAGAGGTAAAAATAGAGGAAGTGAAAATAGAGGATCCTAAAACAGAAGAAATCGTAGAGGTAGAAACTCCAAAGGAAGAAGAAGTTAAAAAAACGATCCTAATTGATGAAAAATCTCCAATCATAGATATTGAAAAAGCGAAACGAATTGAAGCTTTATTATCTGAAGAAAATAAAGTAGAAACGGATGTTTTGGTGAAAGAGGTCATTGTAAAAAAAGAAACACCTAAAGCAGAAAAGATAAAAGCAACCGTTCAATATGAAGATGTAAAATTAACTCCAGAAACTGTTGTGAAAGAAGCCAGAATTGCTCCTAAAAGAACATACCCTGAAAAAAATGTAGATGCAGATACTAAATCATTGAAAGAAAAATTTGATGCAGCTGTATATAAACCGCTACCTGAAAGAAAATTAAAAAAGGTTGTGCCTGCTGCTGTAGTAAAAGACACTGTAAAAAAAGTGGTTGTAAAGAAGGAAGCTATAAAACCTAAAACGGCAGAAAATAAAAATGCCAAAAAAGATGTTCCAAAGGCTAAAGGGCAAAAGGTAGACAACCCAAAGGATAAAAAAACGGATAAAAAAGATAAACCAAGCCCTAAGACAGACAAAAAGAAAACAGACGATAAAAAGGAAAAAAGTAAAACAGGTAAGAAAAAATAATAAATAGTAATGAACGTATTAGATAAAACATTTAGACCCTTTCTCTCTGCAGAAGTATTGAACGAAAGAATAAAAGAATTAGCAACACAAATTAATAAAGACTATATCGGGAAAAATCCAATTTTTATTGGCATTTTAAATGGCTCATTTATGTTTGCTTCCGATTTATATAAAAATATAACTGTTCCGTCTACTATCTCCTTCATTAAATTGGTTTCATACAAAGGAACAACTTCCACTGGTACTGTAATTACTGCCATTGGTTTAGAAGAAGACCTTAGCGACAAAGATGTTATTTTAATTGAAGATATTGTAGATACTGGAAAAACAATGAAAGAGTTTGTTGCCACTTTGCACAAACAATCACCAGCCAGCATTCAAATTTGTACTTTATTGCACAAGCCTGAAGCTTTGCAACATCCTCTAGATTTGAAATATGTAGGATTTGAAATTCCGAATAAATTCGTAGTTGGATATGGTTTAGATTACGATGGTTTCGGAAGAAACAGCCAAGAAATTTTTCAGTTAGATGAATAATTCTTAATATTAATTTCTAAAATTTTATTCATGGAAAAAGTAAAACATCCAAAGGCCTTACCCTATCTTTTCTTTTCTGAAATGTGGGAACGTTTCGGTTATTATTTAATGATAGGCATTTTTACACTTTATTTAAAAGATGTCAAAGATGGTTTTGCTATGAATGAAGCAGAGTCTGCTGATTTATATGGAACATTTATTGCACTCGTTTTCTTAACGCCTTTTTTAGGTGGATTATTAGCCGATCGATATTTTGGTTATCGCAAATCAATCATTTTTGGGGGCATTTTAATGGGCATTGGTTATTGCATGATGGGCATACACAGTTTGCCGATGCTGTATGTTGCTATGTTTTTAGTCATATTAGGAAATGGTTTTTTCAAACCCAATATCTCTACCTTATTAGGCAATGTATATTCTACCGATGAACACAAACACATGAAAGATGATGGCTATAATATTTTCTATATGGGAATTAATATAGGCGCCTTTATCTGCAATTTTTTTGGTGCTGCGTTGCAAATTATGTTGGGTTGGGGTTTTGCTTTTTTAGCTGCAGGGGTAGGTATGTTTATTGGCGTCATTATTTTTATCATTGGTACAAAACATTACAAAGCATTTGATGTAAAAAAAGAAGTGAGTGCAGATGACATGCCTTTCAGTCAAATCGTATTATTAATTTTAGTACCTTCTGTAATTGCCGGCATATTAGGTTGGATGATTC
>Ga0304730_1001523_pt1 | contig 17311 bp, 17 predicted proteins | sample M_130628_MF_Meta_FD_190474 | JGI IMG/M metagenome (GOLD analysis project Ga0304730, IMG submission 190474) | Freshwater microbial communities from Lake Montjoie, Canada to study carbon cycling - M_130628_MF_MetaG (v2) (version 2) | ecosystem: Environmental > Aquatic > Freshwater > Lake | place...
TTGTTGATGACGATCATGTCGGCGATCTCGATCAGACCCTTCTTGATGCCTTGAAGCTCGTCGCCGCCGCCTGGGATGAGAAGGGCGAGGAAGAAATCGACCATCTCGGCCACCACGGTCTCGGACTGACCGACGCCGACGGTTTCGACAATGATCACGTCAAAGCCTGCGGCTTCACACAGCAGCATAGCCTCGCGGGTCTTGCGCGCCACCCCGCCGAGAGCGCCGCTGGAGGGCGAGGGGCGGATAAAGGCATTGGGATCGACGCTGAGCTGTTCCATCCGGGTCTTGTCGCCAAGGATCGAGCCGCCCGTGCGCCCGCTTGACGGGTCCACCGCCAGCACGGCCACCTTGTGCCCTGCGGCGGTCAGATTACCGCCCAGAGCCTCGATGGTGGTAGACTTGCCAGCCCCCGGAACGCCCGTAATCCCGACGCGCTGGGCTTTCCCGGTCAGGGGCATGAGGATTTCGAGCATCCGTCTTGCCAGAACCTGATGGTCCATGCGGTTGCTTTCGACCAAGGTGATGGCCCGGGCCAGAGCGGCGCGCTCGCCGGCGGCGACGGCTCTCGCGAGGGCTTCAGGATCGGGCAAGGGCCTTGGGGTCATGGTCGGGCTCAAAACGGTTCAGGTCGGCCATTGAGCCGGTCCTTGGGCGATAATCTCAATGTCCTCAGAGCGCAATGGGGCCATGGTCCTTGGGCTGTAGGCGGCTAATCTAACGGCGCAGAGTGTCACACCCCTTGTGTGCTCGAAAAGCCACACTTACATGCGATGAAGTGATGGGGGCGATGCCGCAAGGTGGGTTGCCCTGATCGTCCGCCGATAACGGGGAGTTCTATGAATATCGATCTCTATTCTGACCGCGCCAAACAGGCCATCCAATCGGCCCAGAGCTTGGCCATGGCCCGCCGCCATCAGCATCTGTCGCCAGAGCATCTGCTCAAGGTGTTGCTGGAGGAAAAGGACGGGCTATCGCGCACCTTGATCACCCAAGCGGGCGGCAAGGCCGATCAGGTCATCCAAGAGACTGAGGCCCTCCTGAACAAGATGCCCAAGGTCGAGGGTGGCTCTGGGCAGCTCTATATGAAATCCGAAACGGCGCGCGTCTTTGCCACGGCCGAAGAGGCCGCTAAGGCCGGCGGCGACGCCTTTGTCACGACAGAGCGGCTCTTGTCGGCGCTGGCTAAGGATGGCGGGGACATTTCAGAGGTCTTGAAGAAGGCCGGCGTTACCCCAGCCTCCATCGACACTGCAGCGAACGCCATTCGCAAGGGCCGCACGGCAGACACCGCTTCAGCCGAAGAGGGCTATGACGCCCTGAACCGCTATGCCCGCGACCTGACCCAAGCGGCGCGGGACGGCAAGCTCGACCCAGTGATTGGCCGCGACGAGGAAATTCGCCGTACGATCCAGGTTCTGTCGCGCCGCACCAAGAACAATCCGGTCCTGATCGGCGAGCCGGGCGTTGGCAAGACCGCCATTGTCGAAGGCCTTGCCCTGCGCATCGTCAATGGCGACGTGCCCGAAGGCCTGAAAGATAAGAGGCTGATGTCGCTGGATATGGGTTCCCTGATCGCCGGGGCCAAGTTCCGGGGCGAGTTCGAAGAGCGCCTGAAGGCCGTCTTGAACGAGACCACCGCCGCCGAGGGCCAGATCATCCTGTTCATCGATGAGATGCACACGCTGGTTGGCGCGGGCAAGTCAGAGGGGGCGATGGATGCCTCCAACCTGCTCAAGCCCGCCCTAGCGCGGGGGGAACTGCACTGCGTCGGGGCTACGACGCTGGATGAATATCGCAAGCATGTCGAAAAGGACGCCGCACTGGCGCGCCGGTTCCAACCGGTCTTTGTCTCTGAACCCACGGTCGAAGACACGGTCTCGATCCTGCGCGGGCTGAAGGAAAAGTACGAACTGCACCATGGGGTGCGGATTTCCGATGCGGCCATCGTTGCTGCGGCTACCCTGTCCAACCGCTACATCACCGACCGGTTCTTGCCCGACAAGGCGATCGACCTGATCGACGAGGCGGGTAGCCGGGTGCGGATGGCCGTCGATTCCAAGCCCGAAGAGCTGGACGAGATCGACCGCCGCCTGGTGCAGCTGAAAATCGAGCGCGAGGCCCTGAAGAAGGAAACCGACTCCGGCTCTGTCGCGCGTCTGGTCAAGCTGGAGGAGGAGCTGTCCGGGCTCGAGGTCCAGTCGGCGGAGATGAGTAGCCGCTGGAAGGCGGAGAAGGACAAGATCGGGTCGGCGGCTCAGGCGCGTGAGGCCCTCGACCGGTTGCGGGCTGAGCTGGTTCAGGCCCAGCGTTCTGGCGACCTGCAACGGGCCTCTGAGATCATGTATGGCCAAATCCCGCAGCTCGAAAAGCGCCTCGCCGCCGGAGAGACCGAGAACAAGGACGCCATGACCCTTGAGGTCGTCGATGCCGAGCAGATCGCTGCAGTGGTGTCGCGCTGGACCGGTATTCCGGTTGAGAAGATGCTCGAAGGCGAGCGTGAAAAGCTGCTGCGCATGGAAGACCAGTTGCGCGCCCGCGTGGTTGGTCAGGATGAGGCGCTCGAAGCAGTTTCAGACGCTGTGCGCCGCTCGCGCGCGGGTCTGTCCGATCCCAATCGCCCCATCGGCTCGTTCCTGTTCCTCGGCCCCACGGGCGTGGGCAAGACCGAACTGACCAAGGCCTTGGCCGAGCTGATGTTCACGGATGAAAGCGCCATCACCCGCATCGACATGTCCGAATATATGGAAAAACATTCGGTCAGCCGCATGATCGGCGCGCCTCCGGGTTATGTCGGCTATGACGAGGGCGGGGCCCTGACCGAAGCGGTTCGACGCCGTCCCTATCAGGTCATCCTGTTTGACGAGGTCGAAAAGGCCCATCCGGACGTCTTCAACGTGCTGTTGCAGGTGCTTGATGACGGGCGTTTGACCGATGGTCAGGGGCGCACGGTCGATTTCCGCAACTGTCTCCTAATCATGACCTCCAACCTCGGCTCGGAGTTCTTGGCGGCTCAGGGCGAGGGCGATGATGTCGAGGCCGTGCGGCCGATGGTGATGGACAGTGTACGCCGTCACTTCCGCCCAGAGTTCCTCAACCGCATCGACGAGATCATCCTCTTCCGCCGTCTTGGCCGGATGCAGATGGGCTCGATCGTCAAGATCCAGCTCCAGCGGGTCGAAAAGCTGTTGGCCGACCGCCAGATGTCGATGGTTGTCTCTCCGGACGCCATGCACTGGCTGGGCGAGCGCGGCTATGATCCGGTCTATGGCGCGCGCCCCTTGAAGCGGGTGATCCAGAAGGACCTGACCGACATTATTGCCCGTCAAATCCTCGAGGGCAGCCTGAAGGACGGCGACCTGTTCGAGGTCGGCCTTGGCAATGGGAAGCTCGAGATCGGCAAGGCCAAGGTTCACTGACCTTGGCCCTAGCCTATGAGCAGCTTTGCGGCTCTGGGCGCGAAATAGGTGATGATGCCTGAGGCTCCGGCGCGCTTGAAGGCCTGTAGGCTCTCGAGCATGGCGCGCTCTTCATCGATCCAGCCCTTGCCGCCGGCGGCCATGATCATGGCATATTCACCGCTGACCTGGAACGCGAAGGTGGGCATGGAGAAGGCTTCGACGACGCGGCGGATGATGTCGAGATAGGGCATACCAGGCTTGACCATGACCATGTCGGCCCCCTCGGCAATGTCCAGCGCCACTTCGCGCAGGGCCTCGTCCGTATTGCCGGGATCCATCTGGTAGGTCTTCTTGTCGCCTTGCAGGGCCTTGGACGAGCCGATGGCGTCGCGATAGGGGCCATAGAAGGCTGAGGCATATTTGGCAGCATAGGACATGATCATCACGTCCGTTAGGCCGTGACTTTCTAAGGCTGAGCGCAGGGCGCCGACCCGGCCATCCATCATGTCCGAGGGGGCGAGGATGTCGGCCCCAGCCTCGGCCTGCATCAGGCCTTGCGCGATCAGGCGCTCGATGGTGGCGTCATTGAGGATGCGGCCGTTCTCGAGCAAACCGTCATGGCCATGGTCAGTGAAGGGATCGAGCGCGACGTCGCACATGATGCCAACCTCTGGCGCGGCATCCTTCATGGCCTTGACGGCATCGGCGATCAGGCCGTTGGGATTGTGGGCCTCGGTGCCGTAACCGTCCTTCTTGGCCCCATCAATGTGGGGGAAGACGGCAATGGCTGGAATGCCGAGGTCGCGCGCCTCAACGGCCGCCTTTGCCGCCTCCTTGATGCTGAGCCGTTCCATACCGGGCATCGAGGCAACCGGAATGCGCGCTTCCTTGCCGTCATGCACAACCATCGACCAGATCAGGTCGTTGGGGGTTAGGCTCGTTTCACGCACCATCTTGCGGGTCCAGTCGGCCTGACGCAGGCGGCGAAGGCGGGTGGCGGGATAGGGCGCGAGCGGGGCGATGGCCATAGCGGAAACCTTCGAACAGGAAACAGATTTAGCGAAGGACACCGCTTTGACGGATTGGTCGTCCGGACGCAAGCCGAAGGGTACCGAGGGCCGATGAGCCGACAAGCCAGATGGCCGTCAGGGACATCATGACCACGGTGGTGACGCCCAGACTGATGGTGGTCGGTGAGATGAATACCTTGGTGAAATCAAGGCTGAAATGATCCAATTTGTCCCAGCCCTCATAGTTCACGGCCTTCATCACCGAAGCGATAGCCGACAGGAGCGTGGTCAGGAAAAAGATGCCCGCGATCAGGGCTAGGGTGAACGAGACCCAGAAGATGAAGATCTGAAACCTATGGTGACTTCTAATCAGGGGCGAAACCTCATCGCGCCGCGAGTAGGCCAGCGCGACCGCCACCAGCGCCGGAGCGCCTGCAAAGAAGATCGAGAAAAATAGCAGTCCATAGGTCAGATAGGCGAGGTTGCGGTCTACGCCGATATCCGAGGGATCTGTGTCGCTGGAATGCAAGGTCACGGCGCGGCTTTCGTCGGTTTAACCAGGCCGCAGGATGAGGCCAGCCGGAGATAATCGCAAGGTGCAGGGCTTGATCTGATGATTGATGATAAAAATGGTCAATTAGACGAATGAAAATAAGGATTTTGTTGCCCAAGGCCGAGTTGCGCCTTAGCTATCGTGCTGCAACCGGCCGCATGGCTCGTCTGTGCTGCGTCATTTCGCGCCTCTCGCGGATTGAGCAGTATAGACTAGGTTGCAAGAGTTCGGAGCTTGGCGAGTGAATCGCGGTGCCGATGAGTGCGTTTACGGTGGCGGCTTAAAGGTCCGCTTCTGGGTCAAGGACGATGCAGATGGATTATAAGGCCGCATTTAAGGCCGCGGTAGGTCAGGTCCGTTCCGAGGGTCGCTATCGGGTTTTTGCTGATCTAAAGCGCCATTGCGGTGACTTTCCTCGCGCGACTTGGGTGTCGCCGCAGGGAGAACGCGAGATCGTGGTCTGGTGTTCCAACGATTATCTGGGCCAAGGCCAAAATCCAGTCGTTTTGCAGGCCATGCATGAAGCTATTGACGCCAACGGCTCTGGCTCGGGCGGCACGCGTAACATTTCGGGCACCACCCATTACCATGTCGAGCTCGAACTTGAACTGGCCGATCTGCATCAAAAGGAAGCGGCCCTTCTGTTCACCTCGGGCTATGTCGCCAATGAGGCGGCTCTGTCTTGCCTCTATAAGATCTTGCCCGGGCTGATCATCTTCTCGGACGAATTGAACCACGCCTCAATGATTGCGGGTATCCGCAATGGCGGTGGTCAGCGCGAAGTGTTCCGTCACAATGACTTGGAACACCTTGAAAGCCTTCTTAAGGCTGCGCCCGTTGATGCGCCTAAGCTGATTGCCTTTGAGAGCGTCTATTCGATGGACGGCGACATTTCCGATCTGGCCGGAACCGTCGCTTTGGCGAAAAAATATGGTGCCTTGACCTATCTGGACGAGGTCCATGCCGTGGGTCTCTATGGCGCGCGCGGGGCCGGTGTGGCCGAACGCGACGGCGTCATGGACGGAATCGACATTATCGAAGGCACGCTGGGCAAGGCCTATGGCGTCATGGGCGGTTATATCGCCGGTGACACCGACATGGTCGACGCCATTCGCCTCTTTGCCTCGGGCTTCATCTTCACCACCTCCTTGCCGCCAGCCTTGATGGCGGGTGCCTTGGCCAGCGTGCGTTGGCTCAAGGCGCATGATGAGGTGCGCCAAATCCACCAAGAGCGGGCTGAGACCCTCAAGCGCATGATGACTGAGGTTGGCCTACCGGTCATGCCTTCGGTTAGCCATATTGTGCCGCTGCTGGTGGGCGATCCCCATCACTGCAAGCTGGTGTCCGACCTCTTGCTTAGCGACCACAATATCTATGTCCAGCCGATCAACTATCCGACGGTACCGCGCGGAACCGAGCGCCTGCGCTTTACCCCGACGCCCTATCACACCGATGCGATGATGAAGGATCTGGTCACCGCGCTCGATAGGCTCTGGTCGCGCTGTAACGTCCAGCGTCTGGGCGGTCACGCGGCTTAAAGGCCATGGCGGAACCATCAAGATCTGAGGTCTTGGTCGAGTTCACCCGCCGCGGTGCCTATATGCTTTGCGCGGTGGTGCATGTGGCCACGGGGACCGAGGCCTCTGCCATGGGGCCGCACAACGTCAATCCCAAGGCACTTGAACAGATCGCCATGGGCAAGCTCAAGCGGGCTTTGGCGGGGCAGGGCTAAAATTTCTCGCCCTTTGCTGAACCGCGGCGACATTGGCCGCGTCTCATCCGCATTTGACCGATAGAATCTCTGTCTAAGGATTGAACAAAACGGCTTTGGCAGTAAATAGAAGCTCCAAAGCGTGACGCCACGCTCGTGCTGATCGATTCCGTCCTAAGGAAGGCCTCCCATGACTGTGCAAGCCCACAAATCCGCCGGTGCTCTGGATGCTTTCTTCGGCGCGTCGCTTAAAGATGCCGATCCCGAACTGTTCGCCAGTGTCGCCAATGAGCTTGAGCGCCAGCAGACCCAAATCGAGCTGATCGCCTCGGAAAATATCGTGTCGCGCGCTGTGCTCGAGGCGCAAGGCTCGGTCATGACCAACAAATATGCCGAGGGCTATCCGGGCCGTCGCTATTATGGCGGCTGCGAGTTCGTCGATGTGGCCGAGACCCTGGCCATCGAGCGGGCCAAGGCCCTGTTCAACTGCGCCTATGCCAATGTGCAGCCCCATTCAGGCGCTCAGGCCAACCAAGCGGTGTTTCTGGCCCTGTTACAGCCCGGCGATGCCTTCCTCGGCATGGACCTCGCCGCTGGCGGTCACCTGACCCACGGCAGCCCGGCCAACCAGTCGGGCAAGTGGTTCCGTCCCATTCCCTATTCGGTCGATCCGGTCACCCATCTGATCGACTATGACGCGCTGGCGGCCACGGCCCTGCGCGAAAAGCCTAAGCTGATCATTGCGGGCGGCTCGGCCTATAGCCGTCACATCGACTTTGCCCGTTTCCGTGAGATCGCCGATAGCATCGGTGCCTATCTGATGGTCGATATGGCCCACTATTCCGGTCTGATCGCGGGCGGTGCCTATCCCAGCCCTCTGCCTCACGCCCATGTCTGCACCACCACCACGCACAAGACCCTGCGCGGCCCTCGCGGCGGCATGATCCTGTCCAACGACCCTGATCTGGGCAAGAAGTTCAATTCGGCGGTGTTCCCCGGTCTGCAGGGTGGTCCCCTCATGCATGTCATCGCCGCCAAGGCCGTGGCCTTTGGCGAGGCCCTGCGTCCTGAGTTCAAGCTCTATGCTCAGCAGGTCGTGACCAATGCCCGCGCTATGGCCGCAGCCCTCAAGGCTGGCGGTGTTGATATTGTCTCTGGCGGCACCGACAGCCACCTGATGCTGGTCGATCTGCGTCCTAAGGGCGTGACGGGCAAGGCAACGGAAGCGGCGCTGGAGCGGGCCCACATCACCTGCAACAAGAACGGCATCCCCTTTGATCCAACGCCGCCGATGACCACATCGGGCGTGCGTTTGGGCTCACCCGCCGGAACCACGCGCGGCTTTGGTGAGGCGGAGTTCACGCGTATCGGTCAATTGATCGCCATCGTCGTTGACGGTCTGTCGGCCAATGGCGAGGCTAACGGTGCGGTGGAAGCTCAGGTGCGCGAAGAAGTGCTTGCACTTTGCGCCAAGTTCCCGATCTACGGATAGGTAAGACACCAGTTTCACGGGGAGAGCCATCCCATGCGCTGCCCGTTCTGCGGACACATGGAAAGCCAGGTCAAGGATAGTCGCCCGTCGGAAGACGGCGCGGCCATCCGGCGTCGCCGCAACTGCCCCGAATGCGGCGGCCGGTTCACGACCTTTGAGCGGGTACAGCTCCGTGAATTGGCGATTGTCAAACGTTCGGGCCGCAAAACGCCATTTGACCGCGAAAAGCTGATGCGCTCGATCTCCATCGCCATGCGCAAGCGGCCGGTGGATGCGGAGCGTCTCGAACGGATGGTCTCGTCTATCGTTCGGCAACTGGAAAGCCTCGGTGAGACCGAACTGCCCAGTCACGTGGTCGGTGAGATGGTCATGAAGGCGCTAAAGGCCATCGATGAGGTGGCCTATGTCCGCTATGCCTCGGTCTATCGTGATTTCCGCGAAACCCAGGACTTCGCCAAGTTCCTCGGTGACGAGGGCCTTAGCGATGATGTGCTGAGCGACGACAGTTGAGCGCCACGGATCGGCACGCCGCCGTCACCCTAAAACTTGCGACCTCCTTGGATGGCCGGATCGCGACCGCCTCGGGCGAAAGCCGCTGGATTACGGGAAGCGAGGCGCGCGAGCAGGGCCATCGTCTGCGTGCCGAGCATGATGCGGTGGTGGTCGGCATCGGGACCGCGCTGGCCGATGATCCAGAGCTTACGGTGCGCCTTGACGGTTATCAGGGGCCGCAACCGGCTCGCATCGTTTTCGACACGCACCAAAGGCTTGGGACTGACGCGAAGTTGGTGCAAACCGCCCGTCAGATACCGACCATTTTGGTGACGGCTGAGCCGCTGCAAGAGCGCTTGACTGACGCAGGGGTGGTGAGTGTCCAAGTCGGATTGGACGCTTTGGGCCATGTGGATATCGCGCAGGCACTGGCGGCCCTGACCGACTTAGGCCATAGGCTTGGGCGAAGTCTGGATCGGCTCTATATCGAGGGCGGCGGTCAGTTGGCGGCGAGCCTTATCGCGGCTGGACGGGTCGACCGGCTAGAATGGTTTCGAGCCCCCGTGGTGCTTGGCGGTCAAGGACTTCCAGGGATCGGGGACCTGGCGATCAAGGCGCTGGCGTCGGCGCCGCGCTTTAAACTTTGTTCGGTCGCAGAGGTCGGTGTCGATCTTTGGGAACGCTATGTGAGGATTTGAATGTTTACCGGCATCATCACCGATATTGGCAAGGTCAGGGCGATCAAGGACACGAACCGTGACCGGCGGTTCGAGATTGAGACCGCCTATGATCTGGCGACCATCGATATTGGCGCCTCCATCGCCCACTCAGGCTGCTGCCTGACGGTGGTCGAGAAGGGGGAGGGCTGGTTTGCGGTCGAGGTGTCGGGTGAGAGCCTCTCCTTGACCACGTTAGACCGCTGGGCGGTTGGCGGCCGGATCAATCTGGAACGCGCCACCAAGGTCGGTGACGAACTGGGCGGCCACATTGTTTCAGGCCATGTCGATGGGCTTGGCGAGGTCGTGTCTGTCACGGTTGAGGGCGGATCCCATCGAGTGAAGGTGCGCGTGCCGCGTCCTCTGCATCGCTACATTGCGCCCAAGGGCTCTATCGCTATTGAAGGCGTGTCCCTGACGGTCAATGAGGTCGAGGACGATGTCTTCGGCGTCAATATCATTCCCCATACTTGGGACGTGACCACCCTTGGCCAAATCGTGGCCGGGGCTAAGGTCAATTTGGAAATCGACGTGCTGGCTCGCTATGCTGCACGCTGGCAGGAGACCGCTTAAGCCCATGACCGCCAAGTCTGATACCCCCATCTCACCGATTGAAGACATTATCGAAGACGCCCGCAATGGTCGTCCCTATATCCTTGTCGACGCCGAAGACCGAGAAAATGAGGGGGATGTTATCATCCCCGCTCAAATGGCGACGCCTGAGCAGATCAACTTCATGGCCAAACATGCGCGCGGCCTGATCTGTCTGTCGATTACGGCAGATCGTGCGCGGCAACTTCGTCTGCCACCGATGGCCGTCGACAATCGCGCCGAGCATTCCACAGCCTTTACGGTCTCGATTGAGGCCAAGGATGGGGTAACGACCGGCATTTCGGTCCATGACCGCGCTCGCACCGTCGCGGTGGCTATCGATCCGACGCGGGGCGCCGATGACATCGTATCACCCGGTCACGTCTTCCCCTTGGTCGCCAAGGATGGCGGCGTTCTGGTTCGCGCCGGTCACACAGAGGCGGCAGTCGACATTAGCCGTCTGGCCGGTCTCTATCCGTCAGGCGTGATCTGCGAGATCATGAACGATGATGGCACCATGGCGCGCCTTCCAGACTTGGTCGGGTTTGCCCAGCTCCACGGGCTCAAGATCGGCACGATCGCCGACCTGATCGCCTATCGCCGCCGCACCGAGCGCAATGTCGAGCGCGTGGTTGAAGGCCCGTTTGAGAGCATCTATGGCGGCGCGTTCCGCATGATGGTCTATCGCAACATCATTGATCGCAGCGAGCATATGGTCTTGGTCAAGGGGCGCATTGATGCCGATACGCCGACCCTCGTGCGCATGCATCAGGTTGATTTTGCAGCCGATATGCTCGGCCATAGCCAAGCGCGCCGTGACTATATCCCTCAAGCCCTCCAGGCCTTGGCAGACTTTGATGGCGCCGGCGTGGCGGTCTTTATCCGCGATCCCAATCCCGCTTGGCTGTCAGAGCGCTATGGCGACCGCGATGTCCAGATGGCCAAGAGCCATGCCCTTCGCGACTATGGCGTGGGCGCTCAAATCTTGCTCGATCTTGGGGTTCGCGAGATGATCCTCCTGACCTCTAGCCAAGCCAAGCCTGCGGCCCTCGAGGGTTATGGTTTGAAAATTTCAGGGCGCCAGCCCATCGGCGATGGACAGGTCAAGGAATAGACGATCGTGGATAAGACTATTCGGATTTTGATCGTCGAGGCCCGTTACTACAGCGACCTAGCCGATGAGCAACTCAAGGGCGCTAAGGCTGTTTTGACGGCAGCAGGGGCTGCATTTGACGTGGTCACAGTTCCAGGTGCGCTCGAAATTCCGGCCGCTATCGCCTTGGCCGAAGAGAGCGGACATAGCCCGGCGGGTTTTCACTATGACGGCTATGTGGCTCTGGGCTGCATCATCCGGGGTGAGACTTACCATTTCGAGATCGTGTCTAATGAATCCGCACGCGGCCTGATGGATCTGGCGATCAGCCGCAACCTGGCCATCGGCAACGGCATCTTGACGACGGAAGACGAGGATCAGGCATGGAGCCGGGCCCGGGTCAGCGAAGGCGATAAGGGCGGCGGGGCGGCGACAGCGGCTCTTGAGCTTGTTCTCCTGCGCCGCAGGTTTCGCGCTGGTGGCGGTCGATGAGCAGCGCAGGCAAGTCCCACCAAACCCGTTCGGTCGCCCGTTTGGCCGCGATCCAAGCCCTTTATCAGATGGAAGTGTCTGGCGCGGGCGCTGAGACGGTTGTGCGGGAGTTTGTCGATCACCGCTTCGGGTCAGAAATTGAAGGCGAACCCTTGGCTGAGGCGGATGAAGCCTTCTTTGCCGACATTGTGCGCGGCGTTGTGAAGGATCAGGCTAAGATCGACCAACTGATCGCCAAGCGTCTGGCGACCGGCTGGCGGCTGGACCGGTTGGACGCCACCGTCCGCTCGATCTTGCGGGCCGGGGCGTTCGAATTGAGCGTTCTGAAGGACATCCCAACCGAGATCGTGATTGATGAATATGTCGAGATCGCCAAGTCCTTCTTTGAAGGGGTTGAGCCCGGCTTCGTCAATGGCGCGCTGGATGGTATCGCCCGCGACGAACGCGGCTGATTGGAGGGGCCGGTGTCGGACGAGTTTCAAGACATCGCCCGGCGCTTTCGTCCCCTGACCTTTGGTGCGCCAGAGGCCCTTGATCTGATGGATGACGCAGCGGTTATCCCGTCTCGACCCGGCTTTGATCTGGTTGTTACTAAGGATGCCTTGGTTGAGGGCGTGCATTTCCTAGCCGGTGAGCGGCCTGACCGGATCGCGCGAAAGCTCCTGCGAACCAATCTGTCCGATTTAGCGGCCAAGGGGGCTGAGCCCTATGGCTGTTTCCTCGCAGTCAGTTGGCCGCCCCATTATGACGCCGAAGCGCGCGACCAGTTTGCTCAGGCGCTGGGAGAGGATCTAACCCATTTCGGTCTGGCTCTGTTTGGCGGAGACACAACCTCAACCCCCGGACCACTAACCCTCAGCCTCACGGCCATGGGTTGGGTGCCGCAGGGCCAGATGATGCGGCGTAAGGGCGCGCGGATCGGTGATGACCTGATGGTCACAGGCACGATTGGCGACGGCTATTTGGGGCTTTTGGCCGCGCAAGGGCGGCTGTCGATGCTCTCTGCTGAGCAAAATCACGCCGTGGAAGAGCGCTATCATCATCCCCGCCCACGGCTCGGACTTGGCATTGCCCTGCGCGCCCATGCGACAGCCTGTGCGGATGTGTCGGATGGGTTGGCGGCGGATGCGGGGCACATTGCAGCCGCCAGTGCTGTGGGTCTTAGGATCGATTTGGAGCGGGTGCTTTTGTCTGAGGCGGCCTCGGCGTGGCTTGCCCTTCAGGACGACCCGGTTGCCGCACGCTTGGCTCTGGTCACGGGCGGTGACGATTATGAACTGGTCTGTACCGTAAGACCTGAACAGCGAGAGGCCTTTAAGTCGAAGGCCACGGGTCTTGGGATCGAGGTTACCGTCATTGGTCAGGTCGTGTCCGAGCCCGGTGTGAGCCTGTCTTGGCGCGGCGATATTCAGAATATTCGCACATTGGGCTATCAACACCGCGAATAGCAATTGCTGGATAGACCCTATTTGCTAAAAGGGTTCCATGCGCAAAATAGCCGCCATCCTAGCCCTGATTGCCGCCTTCAGCGTGACCCCTGTCATGGCTGAAGAGGGGGCGGCGACGATTAAAGTCGACCCGTCGATACCTCTTAAACCCGTCGCTGTGCCGATCACGGAGAACGGCAAGCTGGTCAACTATGTGTTCTTGTCGATCAAGATCATGTTGTCGCCCAAGGCGGATCTTTTTCGGCTGGTCAGCCAAGAGCCTTATTATCGCGATGCCTTGGTTCGTGCTGGTCACCGTCACAACCTTGGCGTGCCGGGCGACCCCAACCGGGTGGATGAGAAACTGGTCAAGGCCGTTCTTATGCGTGAGGTCGCAAGCTTCGTGGACCCGAGGATGATTGCGAGCATCGAAATTGTGCGCCAAGACCCTAAAAAACGCGTCGCGCGCACCGTTCCCGCCAAGCCTTAAACATCAAAGACTGAGACTTCTCTCGGCAAGTGGTTGCTTTGCCGCCTCATGTTTGGCAACGTCCCCCCCGGTTGAAGAGAGCAGCTTAGGCTCTCAATCGAGGAAACTGGCGCGCAGGTTCTGTATGGACCCGGCTTTTGGACGTTTTAAGACGTTCCATGGGTCGTATGTGCAAACACAGGAAGGGGCTTCTACAGCATGGATTCGTATATTTGGTGGGTTATTGCGGCCGGATTTTTGGCGGTGCTCTACGGCATCGTTCAGACCGCGACCCTGATGCAAGCTTCGGCTGGCAACGACAAGATGAAAGAAATCGCAGCCGCTATTCAGGAAGGCGCTCAAGCCTATCTGCGTCGGCAATATACGACGATCGGTATGGTCGGCGTCGTCATTCTGGCCATTGTTTACTTCCTAATCGGTCCTAAGGCCGCAGTTGGCTTCGTTATCGGCTCTGTGCTCTCGGGCGCGGCGGGTTATGCCGGCATGCTGATCTCCGTTCGCGCCAATGTGCGTACCGCCCAAGCCGCCTCTGAGAGCCTGCAAAAGGGCCTCGGTATGGCGTTCAAGTCGGGCGCGATCACCGGCATGCTGGTGGCAGGCTTCGCCCTGATCGGCGTTGCGGGCTATTTCGCTTACCTGACCAAGATCGCAGGCCTCGTGGCGACCAGCCGCGAAGTGGTCGACGGCATGGTGGCGCTAGGCTTTGGTGCTTCGCTGATCTCCATCTTCGCGCGTCTGGGCGGCGGTATCTTTACCAAGGGTGCTGACGTGGGCGGTGACATGGTCGGCAAGGTTGAAGCCGGTATTCCTGAGGATGACCCACGCAACCCCGCCACCATCGCTGACAATGTCGGTGACAATGTGGGCGACTGCGCCGGTATGGCCGCTGACCTGTTCGAGACCTATGCCGTGACCACGGTTGCGACCATGGTTTTGGCGGCGATCTTCTTCCGCGGCACAGCCGAGGTCGATGCCATGATGCTGTTGCCGCTGGCCATCTGCGGTATCTGTATTCCAGCCTCTATCGTTGGTGCCTACTTTGTCCGTCTGGGCAAGAGCCAGAACATCATGGGCGCGCTCTATCAGGGCCTGATCGTCACCGGCCTTCTGTCGGTCGTCGGCGTCTATGTGGTTATTAACAAGCTCGTGCCTGCGGCCGTCATGATCCAAGGCAAGTCCGTAGACGCCCATGCGCTGTTCTATTGCGGCCTTGTTGGCCTAGGCGTTACCGCGGCCATCGTCGTGATCACCGAATACTATACCAGCACGGCTTTCCGTCCGGTGCGTTCGGTGGCCAAGGCTTCGGTCTCGGGTCACGGCACCAACGTGATCCAGGGCTTGGCCGTTTCGCTTGAGTCCACGGCGGCGCCTGCGATTGCGATCATTGTCGGCATCATCTTGACCTATCAGTTTGCTGGCCTGTTCGGCGTGGCTATCGCCACCACGACCATGCTGGCGCTGGCTGGGTTCATTGTCGCCCTCGACGCCTTTGGTCCTGTCACCGACAATGCCGGTGGTATTGCCGAAATGGCCGGGCTGCCTCACGAGGTTCGCGTCTCGACCGATGCGCTGGACGCCGTGGGCAACACCACCAAGGCCGTGACTAAGGGCTATGCCATCGGTTCGGCTGGCCTTGGCGCTCTGGTGCTGTTCGCAGCCTATACCCAAGACCTGAAGTTCTTCGCGGCCAATGCCACGGAGTTCCCATACTTCGCCGGTATGGGCGAGGTGGCCTTCGACCTGTCCAACCCTTACGTCGTGGTGGGTCTGTTCTTCGGTGGCCTGCTGCCGTTCCTGTTCGGTGGCATGTCGATGACGGCTGTTGGACGGGCGGCTGAGGCTGTCGTCGAAGAGGTCCGTCGTCAGTTCCGCGAAATCCCCGGCATCATGGAGTACAAGGCTAAGCCTGACTACGCCAAGGCCGTGGACATCCTGACCAAGGCCGCAATCCGGGAAATGATTGTCCCGTCCTTGCTGCCCGTGGTTTCGCCTATCGCGCTGTATTTTGTCATCCAAGCCATTGCTGGCCGTGCAGAAGCCTTCTCGGCTCTGGGCGCGATGCTGATGGGTGTGATCGTGACCGGCCTGTTCGTGGCCATCTCGATGACCTCAGGCGGCGGGGCTTGGGACAATGCAAAGAAGTATATCGAAGAGGGTAACTATGGCGGTAAGGGCTCTGAAGCCCACAAGGCTGCCGTGACCGGCGATACGGTTGGCGATCCTTATAAGGACACGTCCGGCCCCGCCGTGAACCCCATGATCAAGATCGCCAACATCGTAGCCCTGCTGCTGCTGGCCGTCTTGGCTCACTCGGGCTGATAGCTTGCCTTAGTCCTGCCTAGCTTGGCCTAGCGGCGAAGCGGGGCAGTGCAGGTGCCAGAACGAAATACGCCCCGGAGAGCAATCTCCGGGGCGTATTTTTGTCTTAGTCTAGAGGCTCGAGCAGGCCTATTCGCGGCGACCGCCCGGCATGTTGCGTTCTTCATCCTGAGGCAGCATGCCGCCACGGCCCACATTGCCCAGAAGCTGTTCGAGGATGGTCATTTCGCGGCCACGGGTCGGGGTTTCGCGGCTATTGTAGGCGAGAACCTTACCGTCCTTGATGGAGTAGGTGTTGACGCTGGTCACCAGCTCGCTCTCCTTGTCGAAGCTGATCGCGACCACGGTGCGTTCGGTCACCTGAGGCAGGTAGAAAGCGATCCGGTCCGTCGTCTGCGACATATAGAACCAGATGTTGGGATCGAAGGTCGACACCGCCGAAGGTGAGCCCAGACGTTCCAGAACCATCGACCGGGTGTCGATTTTCGGCTTCACATCCTGCGGCTTCTCTTCAATGGCTTGGAAGCCGCCAAAGGAGGTCACTGGCGTGCATGCGGAGGTTCCGACTAGGCACGCTGCCAAGGCTACCACCGAGGTCAGGGCCCTGATCCGAGCAGGCATTTTGATCGTATGGGCAGATGCGGACATGGGTCTATTCACCAAATACATTCTTGCAGCCTTTGACCTAGCGTCCTCAGACCCTTAGTTCAATGGCCGCGTTAAGTGTAGCTCGCGGCAGAAGTGAGGCGGACATGGTTCTGAAGCGATGGTTTGGACAGTTTTTCGGCGTGAGGCCAGCGGTGAAAACCGGCCGATCCCTTTATAGCGTCGCGGTTCAGCAGGCCCGGCGGCCAGATTTCTATGTCGGCTTGGGTGTGCGCGATGAGACCGAAGCGCGATTCGAGCTCTACAGCCTACACGTCGTCCTGTTGCTCCATCGGCTAAAAGGGCAGGGCGAGGTCGCAACCGAGGTCGCTCAAGCGCTTTTCGGGGCCTATGTCCAAGCCCTCGATTCGGCCCTGCGTGAGATGGGCGTCGGCGACCTGTCGATGGCCAAGAAGATGCGCAAGCTCGGCGAGGCCTTCTATGGTCGGGTCAAGGCCTATGATATTGCGCTGGCCAGCCTGCCCGATCAGACGGAACTTTTAGCGACCCTTGCGCGGACCGTGTATGCTGAGGTTGAAGATGCACCTGTTCAGGTCTTGAGCGAGTACGCCGTACGCTGCGTTGCCGCCCTGGCTGAACAGTCTTTGGATAGCCTCTTAAAGGCGTCTGTTATCTGGCCGGAGATCTCGCATGACGTCTGAACAAGCCCTGTGGAAAGCCCCGATGGGTCTGGGCGAATTTTCGGCCCAAGGGTCGGTGCGGCAGCTTGTGCCCGACGAGTCGGCTCGCCGCGTGATCGCCAAGCTCTATGGGCTGGTCTCGCTTGATCGGCTTGAGGCAGAGGTGAAGCTGCTGCGCTGGCACGATGGCGGGCAGATCGATGGCCGCTGGTCCGGTTCGGTCACCCAAAATTGCGGC